>Ga0247734_1000065_pt1 | contig 95090 bp, 90 predicted proteins | sample UWRJL103311B2_FD_180933 | JGI IMG/M metagenome (GOLD analysis project Ga0247734, IMG submission 180933) | Plant litter microbial communities from Arlington Agricultural Research Station in Wisconsin, United States - UWRJ-L103-311B-2 | ecosystem: Environmental > Terrestrial > Plant litter >... | reverse complement strand
GCTCGCGCCGGGGGTACTCGCGGACCAGATTAAAAAGGAAGTCCTGCCCTTCGAACTCATGCCGGCTGCGCAGGATGCTGTCGACGATCTCCGGCACCGACTGATGCTGGTAGATGCGGAACTGCCGTCCGCGTTCGAGCAAGGCCAGACGCGGCTGCAACGTGATTTCGTAGCGCGCTTCGTCGTTGGAGCCGGACAGGCGTTTGAAGCCGGTCACCACGCCGTGCAACGTGCGCAATGGCGGGATGACCTTGCCAGCGTCCCACGGCATTACCGGCGGCAGATCGTGGGGAGCGGCGTGCAGGCTGAAATCGGCCTGGCGCCTGAGCATGTCCGAGGCAGCGATGTCGTGGTCGCTGGAGGTGAATTCGATGCGGTATTTGAACGGCTGGCTGAGTTGTTCTTCGCCGTCGAAGGCCAGCACATCCAGCGTTGCTTCAACGCCACGAACAGTAAGGGTGTGGCGGCTGTGGTCGAAGAACGTGCGCAGTGGGTTGAGCATACTCAGGCCTCCTTGGCGACGAGGGCGTCGATGAAGTTGAGGGTGATGCCGTCCTCGTCGTTGTAGCTCAGCGTCACGCCGCTGGTTTTCAGCTGGGCGGCCTGGCGTTGCAGCAGTTGCTGGCTGAGCACCGGCAGAATCTGTTGATTGAGCAGACTGTCGATATTGCGGGCGCCGGTGTCGGGCAACAGGCAAGCGGCAACCAGCGCGTCATGCAGGCCCGCGTCGATCTGGCAGTCGAGTCCGTAATGACGTTGCAGTCGTGTGCCGACTTGTATGAGCTTGAGGTCAACGATGCGTTTGAGCGCGTCGGCCTGTAGAGGGCGATAGATCAGGGTTTGAAAACGTGCCAACAAAGCGGGCTGGAAATGCTCACGTAGAATCGGTCGCAGCAACTCATGCAGCGCAATGTCGGGCGCGTCGGGTTGTTCCCGGAGAAACGCTTGCAGCTCATCGCTGCCCAGGTTCGAAGTCATGAGAATGACCGTGTTGCGAAAGTCGATTTCGCGCCCTTCGCCGTCGCGCATAAAACCGCGGTCGAACACCTGATAAAACAGATTGATGACGTCGCGGTGAGCTTTTTCGACTTCGTCGAGCAAGACGACGCTGTACGGTTTTTGCCGTACCGCTTCAGTCAGCACACCGCCCTGGCCATAGCCCACGTAACCCGGAGGCGAGCCCTTGAGTTGGCTGACCGTGTGAGCCTCCTGATACTCGGACAGATTCAGCGTGATGAGGGACTTCTCGCCGCCAAACAGCGTGTCAGCCAGAGCCAGCGCCGTTTCGGTCTTGCCGACGCCGCTGGTGCCGACCAACAGGAACACGCCCAGCGGCGCCTTTTCTTCGGTCAGCCCTGTCTTGGCGGCACGCAGGCGCTGGGCCAATGCGCCCAACACAGCTTCCTGGCCCACGACGCGCTCGCCCAATTGCTGTTCCAGTGCCAGCAGGTTGGCGTGCTCGTCCTTGAGCAAACTGCCCAGTGGCACGCCGGTCCAGTCGGCGATCACTTCGGCGACGCTGCGATCGTTTACGTCCAGGGACAATAGCGGCTGACTGCCTTGCGTTTCGATCAGCTGCCGTTGCAGTTGCTTGCAGATATCCAGCTGCGGCGGCTGGGCCTGACGAGAGTCGAGCAACTGCAAGCTCAGAGCTTGTTCGCGCTCAAATTGCGCCCGCAATACGGCCTCCTGCTGCCGCACTTCCTCCTGCTCGCACGCGATCTGCGCTAGCCTTTCACTGGCGCTGCCGACACCCAATCTTGCGTCGTCCTCCAATCCCTGGCGCTCAAGATCCAGGGCAACTCGTCTGGCCTTGAGCCGGACCAACACTTGGGGTTCGCAGTCCAGACTCATGCGCACCCGGGCACTGGCGGTGTCCAGCAGATCCACTGCTTTGTCTGGCAGCTGTCGGCCATTGAGGTAACGTCGCGACAGACCGACGGCCGCCTGAATCGCGGCGTCCTGGATGTGCACGCCGTGATGGCTGGCGTATCGCGCCTTGAGGCCACGCAACATGAGGCATGCGTTGGTGTCGTCGGGCTCGTCGACCTTCACCATCTGGAAACGTCTTTCCAGAGCCGCATCGCGCTCGAAGTACTGTTTGTATTCGCTCCAGGTGGTGGCGGCGATGGTGCGCAATTCCCCGCGAGCCAGGGCGGGTTTGAGCAGATTGGCGGCATCAGCGCCTCCGGCCTGATTGCCCGCGCCTATCAGCGTATGCGCTTCATCGATGAACAGCAGCACCGGATGCGGCGCTCGCTGCACGGCATCGATGACGTTCTTCAGGCGTTGTTCAAACTCGCCCTTGACGCCGGCGCCCGCCTGCAACAGCCCCATGTCGAGGGTCCGCACGCTCACTGGCTTGAGGCTGTCCGGCACGTTGCCGTCGACGATGCGCAACGCCAGCCCTTCGACCAGCGCGGTTTTGCCCACGCCGGGTTCGCCGACGAGAATGGGGTTGTTCTTGCGTCGGCGACTGAGGATGTCGATGAGCTGGCGAATCTCGTCATCACGACCGAACACTGGATCAATGCCGCCATTGCGTGCCTTGGCGGTGAGGTCATGGGTGAACCTGTCCAGCACGGCATCTTCTGCGGACGCAGAAGGGGCGCTCGACGCTGACGAGGTGGCTGCTTCAGGCAAATGGACTTCCTGCGCCGCATCTGGACGCTCATCCGAGTGCTGGTCCAGCAACGGTAATAAATTATCCAGCTGGGTTTGGCTCAGGCTGAGCAGCGGCCAGGCTGATTCGCAGGCAAGCAGGCTATGCGTCTCGAGTAGCGCGGCCAGCAGATGCGAAGACCGCAGGCTGTCGTTGTTGTCGTCCAGAGAGGCGCGCAACCATGCGTCCTTGATCAATTGCTGCAACCGGCTGCACAGCTGCGGCTTGCCCTGCACGCTGCGCGGAAGGTTGTCGAGATAGCCGAGCAGCCCTGTCCAGAGCCCATCGATGTCCCATTCATAGCGGCGTGCGATGATGGTCAAATCCCCCTCGCCCTGCCCCAGCAGCTTGAGTAGCCAGTGCTCGATGGTGATCTGACCATGGCCACGGCTTTGGCACAGTGACGCTGCTGCGCTCAGTGCCTGGGCGCAAAAAGGATTGAGACGGCGAAGCAAACGTGAGGAATTCTGGGCCATGGACGTACTTCCTTGTTCCGGATGTGGAGCGCTCGGCGCATGCAAACAGCGCCGAATATCAGTCTCGATGTGCACGGCACAACGCCCACGTACGGACGCTCAACCCTGCACATCAGGAGCCAGCAGACCCAAGTGATCTGCTGGCTGTTTCGCATCAAGCGCTCTGACGTTCGTTCCATGCATCAGAGTGAATGATGTTGCCGTCCTTGTAGGTCCAGGTGACCTTCTCGTAGCGCAGTTCGATTTCTTCCAGGTGGTTGTGCTTCTCCTTGGCCGGATCCTTGATGTCGTGCATTTTTGGCGCGACTTTCACGACCTTGACGTTCTCAAGCAAGGTGTTGAAGTACTCGACTTCCTGGCCAGCGTCGTCAATGCGATACCACTTGAATTCAGCACTCTTGAGCGTCTGCCCACTGCTTACCGCCTTGTAGAGGTAAGGGCTGCTGGCATCGATTTCCTTGGTGAATCGAAACGGCGTGTGGATGCGGGCACCGGTTAATTTGCCGGTGTTGTTGTCGGTAGGGATGTACAGGCTGTGATCCTGAGCGACCACCTCAATGGTGCCTTCGCGCTCTTGTACGTTAACGGAGCCTTTGATCTCTGCACCGCCGTCATCTTTGAGCCACAGGTAAACGGGAATAGCCATGTGAGGTTCCTTTTCTCAGTCATTGAATGTCGCGAAGTGCGACTGGGGTTTTCTGCCTGGCCCCGGCGGTAAGGGGCGTGCACGCCCCTTCTTCCGGCACCAGACGGATATCGACGCGACGGTTGGCCGTGCGCCCGGTTTCAGTGTCATTGCTGGCAATGGGTCGGGTGGCACCCAGGCCCTGGACGGCAAAACAGCTGTCGGGAAGATTGCCCATGCGCTGCATCCAGTCGCGCACGGCTGCGGCTCGGGCCAGGGAAAGCTGGAGGTTTTGCTCGCCACCACCGGAGGCATCGGTATGCCCGGTAATGACGATCAGCCAGCCGGGCTGAGCCTTGATGTCCACCAGCGCATCAATCAGCACCTTGGTCGAATCAGGTTTGAGCAGCGCACTGCCGGTTGCGAACAGCGACAAGCTGTCGAGCCGGATCGGACTGCCGGGTTTTGCCTGCGCTGGAGGCTGGCGATGATGAGCCAGGGTATTGAGCAACGGCACCCGTAGCTGCTCACCGCGATATAGCCCCATGCCCAGTGCGAGCGGCTCACCCTGACGGTAGTAGTTGTCCAGGCGGATGGCATCTCTGCGCAGAACCGTGAGCGCCTCCTCCAGCAATCCGAACTCAGGTTGGTCGCGATGATCGGGCTGGGCGATTGCGTTGTAGCGACGCAGATCGTCAGTCACCTGGCGCAGCAGCAGCTTGTTCTGCCAGGCCGAACTGGTCATGGCGACCAAGGCTGCCAACGCCGCGATCCATAACGCAGCGATCCCTGTACGAATGACCGGCGCGTGACGAAAATGCGTGGGCATCAAGTGCAGCAAGGGGTCAGGAAACGGTAAAAATACCCCTTGCTCTGCCTCCGGCTCGACAATCAACGCCGTTTTGTCGCGCAGCCATTGCTGCCACAGATTGTTCGGCACGCACCGGTCCAACGCGGGCACCAACCTGATCGCGCATGCCAGTGGCAAACCCTGTCGAGCGCCGAAGTGCGGCAGCACCGCATTAATTAGCCACCCCGCAGCGTTGTCGAGCTGCACGCCGCTGCGCAGACGCTCAGCGTGCAGGCCTTCATCGGCAGCCTGTCGCTGCCAATCGACCAGGCCAGTGCATGTACCGTCCGCGCGCACACTCGGCCCGGCTTGTCCTTCATGCCAGGTGAACCAAGGCCCCTCAGCTTGCGACGCTTGCAGGTAACTCACTAGCAGCAACGGCAGTGTCATCCCGCGCCTGCGCAGTGACGCAATCTGGTAGCAGCCCGCTCTTACTCGTCCGGCGAGCTCGCCAGGGTCAGTGTGTTCTGCGGGATTGATGACGAGCATGACTGCGAGCTGTCCGCTCCAATCTGGTCGGGCCATTTCGATGCCGGCGGTTATCGTCGACAGGTGCTCCAGATTTGGAACGCGGATATAGCAACCTTCTGATGTAGTGCGCACAGCCAACGCTTCTGGAGGCGTTTGTCCGAAGAGCCCGTTCAGCCCATCGCCACACACAAGCACCACCGGCCTGCGGTATGAAGCTGCCGGCAGCGCAGTGCACTCATCCAGATTGAACGCCTGAGTTGAATATGCAGCTCGGCGGTCGGACCGAGTCCATGCCAGCGCCATAAGGCACACGGTGGTCAATGTCGCCAGCGCGCGCGTTACGCCCGACAGCGGCATGATGAACATCAACACCAATACCAGCGCGCCCGCCCAAAGCCATAGGCCTCTTCTAAGTTTGAGTGTCATCGGCCGGCCCTCATGTCGCGCCCGGCAGTAGCATGGTGACCAGTTCGCCCAACAAGCGATCCAGCCCCCACCACGTACAAGCCAGCAACAGGATGGCTGCCACGCCGTGGGTCAAAGGTGACCGCAGCCATTGCAGGTGGCTCATACGGCCTGCGCTTTCAGTCAGGGTGGCAACGTCCTGACCACTATCCAGCGGAGCGACCTGCGCGTTAAACGCAGCGAGTAATTGCTTTCGCTCCGGATCTTCGATGTCGGCGTAGCGTCCCTGAAAACCCAACATCAGCACGCGCTGGAATACCGTCATGACGTGCATATTCGGCGCAGGCTCGCGCAGCACTTCGCGCATTTCCTCGTAGACGAAATCACCTGCCTGATGTCGACCGAAGAACTGTGCCTGCAATGACTCACCTGCCCATTTGGCATGAACGTCACCTCTTGCGCACGCGAGCACGGTTTCGTCCAACAAAGCGCAATGGGCATGGCTGATGTAATCGATGTTGCGCTGGCTCATCCCGGCACTCTTGAGCTGCTGACGCACCTGCTCCACCTGAGCGGTGCATAGCGCCCGGACGCCATCGCCATCCTGAACAGAGGCGCCCTGGCGCAGTTCCACCACCAATAAGTAGCTGTCCTGCAACAGTGCATCGACGTTCAATGGCAGCGCGGTTCGCATTTTCAACGATGCAGGGTTCATGAGCGCAATACCGCATACAGTTCAAGCTTGACGTCGACCAGTGTGCTGGGCACGTAAAACGCGCAGACGCCTTCGGACAGCACGGCCTGGCCTTTCGCGTGACTGAGGTCCAGCGCGAAGTACTGATTTTCCAGACGCAACGGAATTGCCGCTGGCACATGGCTCAAGGGCTGTAACGGCACGCCATCAAGCGCGGCGTTGACCAGATGATTGACCTCGTCCGGGGTGCCCGCCTTGCACAACCGGGGGAACTGGCTCTGCAACTGCGCGGCTGGCAAACGGCAACGCACCGACAGGTAAAAGTCCGCACTATCAGGTTCACGCAGCCGCGGATCATTAAGCGTAACTTTCCAGCGGTTGGCCCCCGTCGCCTCTAAATCCAGAGCGATAACCCTGGATGGCAGACTGGCCTCAAGCAGCGTGGAAATCGTGAGCATCAACGGCGCAAACACGCTGTCCAGTTGCTCGTGCCGGTACGGGGGTATCTTGTCGATGTCGTGTTCCAGCGAAAAAGTCAGCAGTCCGCCGGCCAGCTTTACCAGCTCCAGATACACCTGCTCAGGATGGCGCGCGGGACTGGCCATCAAATCGGCCAGCACCGGTTCATAGGTGTTCAAGGCATTGAGCAGCCAGAACAGGGAAACGTCGGCCACGGCAAAGTCCGCCATGCGCTGATTGCTTTCACGACGCATGCCCATCAGCCGCTGCCGCTTGGCGGACAGCTGGGTCAGCAGGTTGTCCAGTTGGGCCAGTAGACCCGAGTGCGCATCGAAGCTGAGCAATGGCGGCACATAGGCGCCATCCAGACTCCAGGCCCCCAGTCCGTCACGCACCAGACGGGCGACAGGACAGGTCAGGTAATCGGCATTCTCGTCGGTGTCCAGCCGCAGGCTTAGCGCGTGCTCCAACACCCCGATAGATTGCGCCTCGTCCCCGTACAAATCCTGCACCTGACGCCAATCCCGGCGATAACGCACGGGACGTTCGGCCTGGGTATTGTCCAACAGACAGTTGTTACCGTTAGCGTGCTCAAGCGGCAAAGCAAGCAGCAACACTGCGCTCTGACTGGCTTCGGGCAGCACACGACTCAGCTCGAGCGCGGGGGGCAGGCGATCGATATGATCCGTATCGATCAAGGTGCCGTCCGGCATACGCAGGCGCAGCTTCGTTGCCTTGAGCTTCCCTAGCCGCAGGGCTTCGCCATCAAAGGCCGCCGCTTGTATGCCCCACGGATGAATCAGCGACAGATGCGCCAGATATTCGTTATTCCAGGCATCCCAGCGCGCCTGCTGCTGAAATTGCTGCGGCGACAGCAGCGTCCCCGCGGCCCACAAAGGGCGATCGATTTTCATGACGTCGTTTCCCTACGCACGGATCAGGTTTTGGCCTTGGGCATTTGCGAAACCAGCGACAAGTTGACGTCCATGCCTTCCACCTGAAAATGCGGCACGGCGTACAGCTTCACGCGGAAGAAACCGGGGTTATCTTCGATGTCTTCAACGGTGACTCTGGCGTCGCGCAACGGGTGGGACGCCTGAAGGTCATCGCCTGGATCAGTCATCTCGGTCACCAGGCCGCTGACCCACTTGTTCAGCTCCAGCTCCAGAATCCGGCGATCTTTGGTAGTGCCGATGTTTTCGCGCTGGATCAACTTCAGATAATGAGCAATGCGCGAAAGCAGAAAGATGTATGGCAGCCGCGCATTGATCCGGCTGTTGGCAGTGGCGTCAGCCGTGTCGTAAAGGGCAGGTTTCTGTGACGAGTTGGCCGAGAAGAAGCAGGCGTAATCGCGGTTTTTATAATACGAGAGCGGGATGAATCCGAGATTGGCAAACTCGAACTCGCGGGTTTCCGGAATCATGACTTCAGAAGGAATCTTCACCTGATTACCCGTGCCCAGGTCGTACAGGTGAATGGGCAGATCGGTGACAGCGCCGCCGGACTGCGGACCGCGAATCTGCACGCACCAGCCATTGGTGATAAAGCTTTTCACCATGTTGGCGGCGAAGGCGAATGAGGCGTTGGTCCACAGGTATTTGCCGTGGTCCGGCCCTTTGACGCTTTCGACGTAGTTGAAGCTGCGCACCGGTATCGTATCGGGCCCGTAGGGAAGACGGCCCAGCACCCGGGGCATGGTCAGGCCGATGTAGCGCGAATCATCGCTGTCGCGGAAGGACTTCCACTTGATGTATTCAGCGCGGTCGAAGTAGTTCCCGATGTCTTTGATCGCCGCCACCTCCTCCATCGACTCCTTGCCAAAGAAAGCAGGGCCGACCGAGCCAATGAACGGCATGTGCGCTGCCGCCGCGACCTTCGAGATGCTGCGCAGCAGCGCGATGTCCTGAGGACTGCGATCAAATTCGTAATTGGAAATGGCCGCCGCTATCGGCTCGCCCCCAGGCGTGTCGTACTCTTGGGTGTAGGCATGAATATATAAACCGCTCTGGGCGATTTCCGGCGCATCTTCAAAGTCTTGAACCAGGTGATCCTTACTGATATCGAGCAATTCGATTCGCACGTTCTGGCGGAAGTCTGTTTGATCTATCAATGACTTGACACCCCGCCATGTCGACTCGACACGCTGGAAGTCCGGGTGATGCATCACTGCATCGAGCTGGGAACTTATGTGTGCGTCCAGCGCTGCAATGTGTGTGTCCAGCAACGTCTTGTCGAGACGTTCGACTTTCTGGGAGGATTGTTTAAGCAAGTCAAGAAACACGCTGACAGCAGCGGTTACCCGCTCATCGACGGAGACATCGGACAAGGCTTCATTACTTTGAAAAACCTCGATATCACCAAGTACTTCAACCGGACTCAGGTTGATCTTTGCAAACAGCGTGCTATATACATTCTGACTTTCTTCAGACAATGTTGCAGCGCCGTGTGATTGCACGGAAGACTGTTCTACGGACATGATGGCTACTTCCTTGTGGAACCGGAGCGATTAACGGTTTTCGTGGGACGCCAGAGCGGCAAGTTCGGCACGCAGTTCGTTGCTCAACGCCTCATTCTTGAGAATCCGCTCCAGCTCGTTGCGAAACGTCGCGTTATCCAGCAGGTTGGACTTGAGGTCCCGAAGCAGATTACGCATCGCCAGAAGTGCCCGCAGTTGCGGGATCTGCCGCGCTACCTGCTCTGGCTCGAAATCGCGCATGCTCTGAAAGCTCAGGTCCACGGAGGTGTCGGAGGCGTCACCTGCCAGGGTGTTTTCCACCGCCAGTTTCAGGCTCGGAGAAAACTCCGCCAGGACGTTATCGAAATTGTTTTTGTTGATGTCGACTTTGCCTCGCTCTGACAACGGGGATTGTTCTCTGCCGTTACTGTAATCGCCCATTACCATCAGCTTGAGTGGCAGCTCGACTTTTTTCTGCGCACCACCCGTATGCAAGTCGAGCTTGATATTGACGCGTGCCTTGGGCACTTCGTTTTGAAAGCTGCTTGATGCCATAAATCCTCCAGCGCTAGATAACAGAAAATATGCACACAGACATCAACTCACCGGCTGCCTCCGTTTAGATCTGGCTGTGGCAACCGAGACCCAAGGCATGGCAAACTTGTTTATATATGTTTAAAACGCGTTTATTTTAGCTGTATTTTTTAAACACTCGGACTCCGGAAGTAATTAACCTCGAGGTGCGGAGCAATAGTCGGTTATCCCGGATAAATATTCTATCCCTCGAACAACGTTTCAGAAGTTTCCGACTTGCTTTCGGAAACATCCCACTTATTGAAATCGAAAAGATAATGAAATAAAAGACTTAAAATATTCGCGCAAATCCTTCATGACCGCTCTATTCAGGGGATTGCAGCTGTGCAGTGGCGCTGATTTGCCAGATAGCGAAGGTCGATAAGCCCAAGGTCGCCGCACGCGACCCAGCGCCCAAAAAATGCGGACAAACAAAAACGCCGCTCTGGTGAGCGGCGTTTTTGTGAATTTGGAGCGGGAAACGAGACTCGAACTCGCGACCCCGACCTTGGCAAGGTCGTGCTCTACCAACTGAGCTATTCCCGCAAAATGGCGTCCCCTAGGGGACTCGAACCCCTGTTACCGCCGTGAAAGGGCGGTGTCCTAGGCCACTAGACGAAGGGGACGCTGCCCGGAACATATGGTGTATGTCCCAGTGTCCAAAGCATTATCCGAAGACTCTGCCTGGTTTCACTCAGCCCTGCCCTGGAGCAAAGCTGCTTAAAAATGGAGCGGGAAACGAGACTCGAACTCGCGACCCCGACCTTGGCAAGGTCGTGCTCTACCAACTGAGCTATTCCCGCAATGGCGTCCCCTAGGGGACTCGAACCCCTGTTACCGCCGTGAAAGGGCGGTGTCCTAGGCCACTAGACGAAGGGGACACACGTACAACATTCACTACTTACTGCGCTACGCTGTGTGCTTTACGCTGTAAGTGGCGCGCATTCTATGGATGCTTTGGTAGGTCGTCAACCCCCATGTGAAAATTTATTCAAATCAATGACTTCGCCCTCTATTTAGTCTGCGGACGGCCGATACACGGGTACAGGGACGGACAACTAAATAAGAAGCCAGGCCGACCACCACACCTTCCCGCAATAGTGCATAGCCACTACACTCGGCGCACATTACTTGATCGAGGCTTCAACGGTGACACCACTCATTATCACGCTGATGGTTGTAGCGGGCATCGTACTCCTGATAGCCATCGGTTACCTGAATCACGTCAACGAGAACAAGAAGGTTGAGCGCGCTCGAACCTTGGTCGAACTCAACGACCGCCTGCGTCGCTGCAGCGAGTTGTCCGAGACCTTCCCCGGCCAGTTGATGACGCCAGCACTCAAGCTGCTGCTGGTGCGCCTTGAACTGAACGTGGTCAAGCGCCTAATCGAGCTGGAACGACGCAGCAACCCTGGTCTTCAAGAGCGCGAAACAGAACTGCAGGCACTGGTGGCACAGGGCGACAGCCTGACCGTCAGCAACCCGCCTGCCCCGATTCAGACCGAAGCCAAAGCCAAAGACGTGCGCTTTCTGTTGGAAGCCATGCATGGCCAGGTGACGCGCGCAGCCCACGATGGTTTCCTGCAAACCACCGAGGCCAAGCACTGGATTCGCGAAATCCGTAATTTGCTGGTGCTCCTGCACATCGAGTTTTTCAACAATCTGGGCCAACAGGCCATGGCCGCTGAACAACCTGGACAGGCCCGACTTGCATTCGAGCGCGGCGTGCAGTATTTGCGTAATCAGGCAGAGCCCGCACCGTGGAAATCCCATCTGGCGGCGATGGAGAGACAGCTGGCGCGGGCCAATGCAATGGTGCTGGACACCATCGCACCGACCGAAGACGACAACAACGAACTGACAGAAGGCCTGAAAGTTGTTGAAGCCGACGCTGAATGGAAGAAGAAGGCGATCTACGACTAGCTGCAAGCGGCAAGCGGCAAGCCTCGATCATGCAAGCGCCGCTGCCCAGCTTGCGGCTTGCGGCTTGCAGCTCAATGCCGCCCTTCAAACATCTGACGCTTTCAGAAATATCGCCACAAGCTGCTCGATACCCACCTGATCTTCCTCGCTGAATCGCCCGATATTCGGGCTGTCCAGATCCAGAACACCGATCAACTTCCCGTCCTTGACCAGTGGTACGACCAGTTCGCTATTCGAAGCGCTGTCGCAGGCGATGTGGCCGGGAAAAGCATGCACATCCTCGACACGCTGGGTCTGACGGCTCTGTGCTGCGGCGCCACACACGCCCTTGCCAAACGGGATCCGCACACAGGCGATTTGTCCCTGAAACGGGCCAAGCACCAGCTCCTCATTGCGGTTCAGGTAAAAGCCGGCCCAGTTCAGGTTGTCCAGCTGCGTGAACAGGAACGCTGAAAACTGGGCCGCATTGGCGATGAAGTCGCGCTCGTCCGCCAGCAGCGATTCCAGTTGCGCGGTCAACAAACGGTAGCCGTCCAGGCCCTTGCCCGCTGCATTCAAATCAATCATGGGTGTTGCTCCAGCATCTTCAAACCTACCCAATAACGGGCGAACTGATAGGCACAGCGGCCGTTGCGGTTGCCGCGGCCAGTGGCCCAGCGTACAGCGAGAATCTCCAGCTCTTCATCGCGCTGCCAGGCAAGCCCGGACTTGCCGGCCAGTTCGCCGATCCAGTGTTCGACCACGTCCAGGAAATGCTCCTGGGTGAACGGATAAAACGATAGCCACAAGCCAAAGCGGTCGGACAAGGCAATTTTGTCTTCTACCGCTTCACTCGGGTGTAGCTCGCCGTCTTCCCCACGCTTCCAGTGCTCGTTGTCGCTCTCTTTTTCTGGCACCAGGTGGCGACGGTTAGAGGTGGCGTACAGCAAGACGTTGTCGGGCGCTTGCTCGAGGGATCCGTCGAGCACGCTTTTCAAAACGCGATAATCACCTTCGCCCGACTCGAACGACAGGTCATCGCAAAACAGCACGAAACGCTGGGGCAGCTTTTGCAGCAGCTCCACGACCCGTGGCAGATCCCCCAGATTGTCCCGCTCGATTTCGATCAGGCGCAGCCCGGCTTTGGCATGCTCGGCCAGCAACGCGCGGACCAGCGACGACTTTCCGGTCCCGCGCGAGCCCCAGAGCAGCGCGTGGTTGGCAGGCAGCCCATCGATAAATTGTTGAGTATTGCGCCCTAACTGCTCGCGCTGGCGATCCACGCCAATCAGGTCAGACAGGCGCATGTCCAGGGTAACTTGCAGCGGCATCAGATAGCCGCCGCGCCCTTCATGGACCCAGCGCGCGGCCAGGGAGGTGTTCCAGTCCATCGGCGCGCGGACCGCTGGCAATAAAGGCTCGAGTCGCGCCAGTACTGATTCGGCGCGCTCCAGAAATGCGTTCAACCGAGAATCCACAATGTCTCCTTGATTTAACTGATTAAAGGCGGTGCCCGATCGGCTATGCTTGCCCAGCGCTCGGACACAAGAAGTGGCAATGCCTTATGGATATAGCGATTACCAACCGACTGTCGTTCAAGCAGGCACGTTTAATCGTGCTGATTGGTTTCGTGTTGGGGACCGTGCTTAGCCTGGTCCAGATTTCCATCGATTATGCCAGCGAAGACGCCTCGATCGATCGTGAAATTCGCTCCCTGCTGCAAATCAGCCATAACCCCGCCTCCCGCATCGCTTACAACATCGACTCCGAACTCGCCCAAGAGCTGACTCTGGGCCTGCTGCATTCCCCCGCGGTCGTCGCTGCGCGGCTCACGGACAACAACAATATATTGCTGGCTGCCGTTTCCCGGCCCATTGCGCAAAGCCGTTACCGGATCGTCAGTGATTTTCTTTTCGGCAAAAGCCGTGAGTTCGAAGACAAGCTGTTTCTGGACCACTTGCCCAGTGACTCCATCGGCACATTGCATCTGAACGTCGACACCTTCGCCTTTGGCAGCCACTTTCTGCAGCGCGCTGAAATCACCTTGCTCAACGGCTTTGTGCGTAGCCTGCTCTTCGCAGGCATCCTTATGGCGCTTTTTTATTTCACCCTGACCAAACCGCTGACCAGGGTGATCGGCGCACTGAGTGCCAACGACGCGCGCAGCCCCACGCAAACGCCGCTCCCCTGCCCTCCGGGCCATGAGAAGGACGAAATCGGCGTGTTGGTGAAGGTCGCCAATCGCCAATTCGAAAGCGTTGCCATCGAGTTCGGCAAACGTCGCGAGGCGGAAAACCGTCTGACCCGTCACCTTAACGAACTGGAAGACATCGTTGCTGCGCGCACTCTGGAACTCAATAACAGCAACATCCGCCTGAGTCAGTCCAACGAAGAGCTGCAAATCGCACGCAGCACGGCATTGGACATGGCCCATGCGCGCTCGGCGTTTCTGGCGCACATGAGCCATGAGATTCGCACCCCGCTCAATGGATTGCTGGGCATGATGGCGCTGTCGATGGACGGGCCCCTGAGCGCCGAACAACGCCAGCAACTGTCGATTGCCCATGACTCGGGCAAAGTGCTGGTGGAGTTGCTCAACGACATTCTCGATCTGTCGAAATTCGACGCAGGGCAGCTGGAACTCGAACGCATCCCGTTCGATCTGGGCACTCTGATCGAGGACACCGCCAACCTGCTGTCGCAAAATGCAGCGCCCAGTGTCGAGCTGACGTGCCTGATCGATCCACATTTCCCGGCGTTGGTACTGGGAGACCCGACTCGCGTGCGGCAGATCGTCAGCAACCTGCTGTCCAATGCGCTCAAATTCACTCGCGTGGGACGGGTGGATGTGCGCCTGAGTCAATATGTCGGGAAGGTGCGCATTGAGGTGTGCGACACAGGCATCGGCATCGCCCAGGACGCTCAGGCGAAAATCTTCGAGCCGTTCACCCAGGCTGAGGCCGCGATTACCCGGCAGTTCGGCGGCACAGGGCTGGGCCTGACGCTGACGCACAATTTATGCGAAGCCATGAACGGAGAGCTGAGCATTGAATCGCGTAGTGGAGTCGGCAGCCGGTTTTGCGTCGATCTGCCATTGTCAGCCCATGCGCCCGCCCCGGCATGGCCCTTGTTGACCGGCCGCGTCGTGGTGGTGAGTGCTGCCAACAGCGGGCTGGTCGAACTGTTAAGCCAATGGCTGCCCGCGTGGGGGATCCAATACCAACAATTTGCCGCCAGTGACAGCCGGCATGACCTGCTTGCCGACCTGTTGATCACCGATAGCCCCGACTGCCTGACACGCGTGCGGCCTGGGACGTCGATCCCGATTCTGCTGGTGACGGCCTACGGTAACTTCATGGCCAGTGATCAAGTCAGCGTGCTCGCTCCGCTGCATCAGCAAGCCCGGCCGTTGGGCAGGCTCAGTCTTCATCAGACTTTGGGCCGTATTCTGCGTACAGAGGGCCAACTCAACAGTGATCGCCTTCTGCGCGAGCAACCCCTCATTCACCGTGCGCGCATTCTGCTAGTGGAAGACAACCCGGTAAACCAGCTGGTCGCCAAAGGCATGCTGAGCAAGCTGGGCTGTGAAGTGGTGGTCAGCAGCCATGGCGGCGAGGCGCTCGACGCCCTGGCCGGGGAGGATTTCGATCTGGTGCTGATGGATTGCAACATGCCGGTCATGGACGGTTACCAGGCAACACGGCTGATCCGCCAGAACCCTCAATGGCGGGATCTACCAATCATTGCCCTCACCGCAAACGCGATGCCCGAGGAACGCGAGCATTGCAAAGTGGCAGGCATGAGCGACTACCTGGCAAAGCCGTTTCATCGCGAAGAATTGATTAGCTTGCTGGATCAGTGGGTAGGAAAGGCAGCGTCAAGCCTTAAGCCGCAAGCGACAAGCTAAACGCTGCGCTCTTTGCAGGAGCTGAAGAGCCCATGCGGGGCTGCGATGCGGTTTACCTGACACACCGCGATCACAGCCAGGCACTTTCCGTCGGGTTCTACAGGGGTATGGGTTTGGCGCAAAAAATGAAGCGGTTACAGCAACGCCTCGATATCCGATTTCAGTTCTTCAGGCTTGGTCAACGGCGCATAACGCTTGACCAGCTTGCCGTCCTTGCCAATGAGAAACTTGGTGAAATTCCATTTGATGCGCTCAGACCCCAGCAGTCCGGGGGCTCGTTTTTTCAATTGCACGAACAACGGATGGGCATTGTCACCGTTGACGTCGATCTTCTTGAACAGCGGGAAACTCACGCCGTAGTTCAATTCACAAAATTCTGAAATCGCACCCTCATTGCCGGGCTCCTGCTTGCCGAACTGGTTACACGGGAATCCCAATACCACCAACCCCCTGTCCTTGTAGTGCTGCCACAGCTGTTCGAGCCCCTTGTACTGCGGCGTGAACCCGCACTTGCTCGCGGTGTTGACCACCAGAACAGCTTTGCCAGCGTAATCGGCGAGGGTTTTCTGCTCGCCCTTGATCGTCTGCACAGGGATGCTTAGCAAGTTGTCGCTCATGTCAGCGCCTCAAAAATAATTAGCCAACTTAGCGCGCCCGTGGCGGGCACGCTATTGGATTGTCGTCCGTGATACTGATTCATAGGCCTGACCACGACAGCGGCAAAACCCTACGCCCGCGGCACCAGATCCAGACAGACCGAGTTGATGCAATAGCGCAGGCCGGTCGGTGGCGGGCCATCAGGAAATACATGGCCCAGATGCGCGTCGCATTTGGCGCACACCACTTCAGTGCGAATCATGCCGTGGCTGACGTCGCGCACTTCCACGACCGCGCTGCCTTCGAGCGGCGCATAGAAGCTTGGCCATCCGCAGCCGGAATCAAACTTGGTGGTTGAGTCAAACAGCGGCTCATTGCAGCAGATGCAATGGTACACGCCATCGGTTTTGGTGCTGTTGTACTTGCCACTGAAGGGACGCTCGGTGCCCTTCAGGCGGCAGACGTTGTATTGCTCCGGGTCGAGCATCTGCTTCCACTCTTCCAGGGTTTTTGAAAGCTTGTCCACGGGTACACCTCCACAACTGAAAAAGCCCGATCTGTGCCTTTTCCACGGATCGGGTGGCACGTATGATTGCGCCTCGTCAGAACGCCAGTCTGTCACCCGCGTTTCACGCATACAAACCCATTTTGATGGCGTTATGCTCAGCGGTCCTTGCATACCCTCTGCGACGGGCCGCCCATTTTCGGGATCTACCACCATGCAGTTCAGCAAATCCAACAAGCTCGCCAACGTCTGTTACGACATTCGCGGGCCCGTGCTCAAGCACGCCAAGCGCCTGGAAGAGGAAGGCCATCGCATCCTCAAGCTGAACATCGGCAACCCGGCTCCCTTTGGTTTCGAAGCCCCTGAAGAAATCCTGCAGGACGTGATTCGCAACCTGCCCACGTCCCAAGGCTACAGCGACTCCAAGGGCCTGTTCAGCGCGCGCAAGGCGGTCATGCAGTACTACCAGCAGAAACAGGTAGAAGGTGTCGGCATCGAAGACATCTATTTGGGTAACGGTGTCTCCGAACTGATCGTGATGTCGATGCAGGCACTGCTTAATAACGGCGATGAAGTATTGATACCGGCCCCGGATTACCCGCTGTGGACTGCGGCCGTCAGCCTGTCCGGTGGCAACCCGGTGCATTACCTGTGCGACGAGCAGGCCAACTGGTGGCCGGACCTGGCGGACATGAAAGCCAAGATCACGCCGAACACCAAGGCCATGGTGATCATCAATCCAAACAACCCGACCGGCGCGGTCTACTCCAAAGAAGTGCTGTTAGGCATGCTTGAACTGGCTCGCCAGCACAACCTCGTCGTCTTCTCCGATGAAATCTACGACAAGATTCTTTATGACGACGCCGTGCATATCTGCACCGCCTCGCTGGCGCCTGATCTGTTGTGCCTGACGTTCAACGGGCTGTCCAAATCCTATCGCGTCGCAGGCTTTCGTTCCGGCTGGATCGCCATTTCCGGCCCCAAGCACAATGCTCAAAGCTACATAGAAGGCATCGATATCCTGGCGAACATGCGCCTGTGCGCCAACGTGCCTAGCCAGCACGCGATTCAGACGGCACTGGGCGGCTATCAGAGCATCAATGACCTGGTGCTGCCGCCAGGTCGCCTGCTGGAACAGCGCAATCGGACCTGGGAGTTGCTCAACGATATCCCCGGGGTCAGCTGTGTGAAGCCAATGGGGGCACTATATGCCTTCCCGCGCATCGACCCGAAGATCTGCCCGATCCACAACGACGAGAAGTTCGCCCTCGACCTCCTGCTGTCGGAAAAGCTGCTGATCGTTCAGGGTACGGCGTTCAACTGGCCGTGGCCCGATCACTTCCGCGTCGTCACGCTGCCGCGGGTGGACGATCTGGAACAGGCGATCGGGCGCATCGGCAATTTCCTCAAGACCTATCGCCAATAGTGTGGGGCTGGATAAGCGCGCCCCTGCCCGCTCCAGGCGTTCGTCATTCAATGCCGGGTCAGCTGACAGATCACTGTCACGGGCCGGTGCGCGCCTTAAAGTGATGGTCAATAATACTCGGGCAAAGCAAGGCGACACAGTTTGAAATAGTCGTCGGGTTGAATAGCCAGGGACATCACCTTATATACCCCGCAACCCGCTACATATTCTTCACGAGGAGAACGTCTCAACCATGATGCGCATTTTGCTGTTCTTGGCCACTAACCTTGCGGTCGTGCTGATTGCCAGCATCACCCTGAGCCTATTTGGCTTCAATGGGTTCATGGCGGCCAATGGGGTTGATCTGAACCTTAATCAGCTGCTGATCTTCTGCGCCGTATTTGGTTTTGCCGGTTCGCTGTTTTCGCTGTTCATCTCCAAGTGGATGGCGAAAATGAGCACGGGCACCCAAATCATTACCCAGCCCCGTACGCGCCACGAACAATGGCTGGTGCAGACGGTAGAACAACTGTCCCGCGAAGCCGGCATCAAGATGCCGGAAGTGGGTATTTTTCCTGCCTACGAAGCAAACGCATTCGCCACCGGCTGGAACAAGAACGACGCACTTGTCGCGGTCAGCCAGGGTTTGCTGGAGCGATTCTCGCCAGACGAAGTGAAGGCAGTACTGGCCCACGAAATCGGTCACGTAGCCAACGGCGACATGGTGACGCTGGCACTTGTACAGGGCGTGGTGAACACCTTCGTCATGTTCTTTGCGCGGATCATCGGCAATTTCGTCGATAAAGTGATCTTCAAGAATGAACAAGGGCAGGGGATCGCGTACTACATCGCGACTATCTTCGCCGAGATCGTGCTGGGCTTTCTGGCCAGCGCCATCGTCATGTGGTTCTCGCGCAAGCGCGAATACCGTGCCGACGACGCCGGTGCTCGCCTGGCAGGCACTGGCGCAATGATCAGCGCCTTGCAGCGCCTGCGTTCGGAACAAGGCGTTCCGGTGCAAATGCCTGACAGCCTGACCGCATTTGGCATCAATGGCGGCTTGAAGCATGGGCTGGCCGGCTTGTTCATGAGCCACCCGGCGCTTGAAGACCGTATCGAGGCTTTGCGCCGTCGCGGTTGATCCACACGCTGGCAGTACTTGAAAGGGCGACCTCGGTCGCCCTTTTCTTTTGCCTGGGGTTTGTGGTTAACGCCTGAACAGGCTGTAGACCTGTTCGATTAACCGCGTTGCACCCGCGTCCGCGAATTTGCGACTTTGCTCCAGCACGTTCTCTTCGGCGATTACCTTGAGCCGCCACTCCAGCGAAAGCAGCTGGATCACCTCCTCCTCGGCAACGCTGAATGGCGGGCCCGCAACTTCTGACTGCTCATAATCGAGCGTGATCAATAGCCCACGGCAATCGGCCGGCAGGATTGTGTTCAGGTGCTGGACGTAGCGCCAGCGCATTTCCGGCGGCAAGGCGATCAGGGCAGCCCGGTCATACAACACCGAGCAATTACCGATGTCTTTGGCCTTGAGCTTGAAGAAATCACCACACCAGATCTCGCAACGCTCATGGCTGAACACCTTGAAGGCACCGCGCTGCTCGGCCAACGGCTGCACATTGCGCTCGGCAAAATAATCCTCGACCGCTTTTTCCGATAATTCGACGCCCACCACCCATAACCCCTGCTGAACGAGCCATGTCATGTCGACACTCTTGCCGCACAAGGGCACAAACACCCGCTCCCCTTTTTTGACACCCAGCTCTGACCAGAACCGTTGCAAGTAAGGGTTCACCTGAGGCTGATTAAAGCCAATCTGATCCAGGGCCCAGCGCTGATGCCAAAACTCGGGCTGCATAAGTCTCTCCTGATAAATCGATCAAACCGCACCAAAAGTTATATTAGATTTAGATCAATGATCTGCCTGATGATGGCGCATCTTACCCCTCAGGATGGCCGATATGCTTCCCAGCCTCTTCATCTCTCACGGCTCGCCCATGCTTGCCCTGGAACCCGGTGACAGCGGCCCTGCGCTCGCTCGCCTTGCCGCCGACATGCCGCGCCCCCGGGCTATAGTGATTGTATCGGCACACTGGGAAAGCGCTGAACTGCTGGTCAATGGCAATCCCCTGCCTGAAACCTGGCATGACTTCGGCGGCTTCCCGCCAGCGCTGTTCGCGGTGCAGTACCCGGCCAAGGGCATGCCCGAGATGGCGCAGCATGTCGTGGATCTGCTTGCAGCCAGCGGGCTACCTGCGCGAATCGATCAGAACCGTCCAATGGACCACGGCGTCTGGGTCCCCCTTTCACTGATGTACCCACAGGCGGACATCCCGGTGGTGCAGGTGTCATTGCCATCGCGCATGGGCCCTGCTCTGCAGACCCGCGTCGGCAAGGCACTGGCCAGCTTGCGCGAGGAACAGGTACTGGTGATCGGCTCCGGCAGCATCACCCATAACCTGCGCGAACTCGATTGGCATGCCGGCCCCGAAAGCGTGGAGCCTTGGGCCAAAGCGTTCCGCGACTGGATGATCGAAAAGCTGGTCGCCGATGATGACGATTCGCTGCACGATTACCGACGTCTGGCTCCAAACGCTGTGAGAAACCATCCCAGCGACGAACACCTGTTGCCGCTGTATTTCGCTCGCGGCGCGGGTGGCAAATTCAGCGTTGCCCACCAAGGGTTCACCATGGGTGCGCTGGGGATGGATATCTATAGGTTTGGGTGAGCGAACCGTCCCTGTCGGAGCGAACTTATTCGCGAAGCGCCGTGCATGTGAAGCCTGATGAATGCTCGCCAACAAGTTGGCTCCTACAGAGGGAGCAACCCCAAATCCAAGACAAAAAAATCCCCGAACCAGTCGGGGATTTTTTATTTCAGACGATCAGCTCAACGCAGATCAGTCTTCGCGATAGCGACGCAGCTTCAACTGCTTACCGGCAACGCGGGTGTCTTTCAGCTTGGCCAGCAGACGCTCGAGGCCATCTTCTGGCAGCTCGACGAGACTGAAGCTGTCACGCACCTGGATGCGACCGATTGCTTCGCGGGCCAGACCACCTTCGTTGAGGATTGCACCCAACAGGTTTTTGGCAGCGATGCCATCACGTGCGCCCAGCGCGGTACGGCAACGAGCACGGCCTTCAGCCAATGGCACTGGAGCGCGACGCTCGCGATCACCACGGTCCGGACGGTCCCCCGACGGACGATCGGAACCCGAACGGTCGGAACGCTCACGCGGCGCACTGTTCGGCACCAGTGGACGTTCTTTTTCGATAGCTGCCAAGGTCAGAGCCTGACCGTTGGTAGCCTTGCGCAGCAGGGCAGCGGCCAGAGCACGAGGACTGCAACCGATGTCGGCGGTCAGACGGTCAAGCAGCTCACCGTGGGTCGACTCTGCATCAGCGACCAGCGGCGACAGGCTGTTGGTCAGCTTCTTGATGCGAGCATCGAGAACAGCCTGGCCATCCGGAAGACGGACTTCGGCGATTTTCTGACCGGTCATGCGCTCGATCACTTGCAGCATGCGACGCTCACGCGGCGTTACCAGCAACAATGCGCGACCTTCGCGACCTGCACGGCCGGTACGGCCGATACGGTGCACGTAGGCTTCCGGATCGTAAGGCATATCGACGTTGAACACGTGGGTGATACGTGGAACGTCAAGACCACGGGCAGCAACGTCGGTCGCCACAACGATGTCCAGACGGCCATCCTTGAGGGAGTCGATGACGCGCTCACGCTGGTTCTGAGCGATGTCGCCGTTCAGCGCAGCAGCCTTGTAGCCTTTGGCCTCAAGGGCGCTGGCCAGATCCAGGGTCGCTTGCTTGGTACGCACGAACATGATCAATGCGTCGAAGTCTTCGACTTCCAGCAGGCTCAGTACGGCGGAGGTCTTCTGGTCAGCGTGAACCAACAGGTGAGCCTGTTCGATCGCGGTAACGGTCTGGGTCTTGCTTTGAATCTTGACGTGTTTCGGGTCACGCAGGTGACGCTCGGCGATCGCACGGATCGACTGCGGCAAGGTGGCCGAGAACAGTACGGTCTGACGGGTTTCCGGCATGGCCTTGAAGATGACTTCGAGGTCGTCCATGAAACCGAGCTTGAGCATTTCATCCGCTTCGTCGAGAACCAGGTGGTTCACGGTCGCCAGGACTTTTTCGTCACGGCGCAGGTGGTCACACAGACGACCTGGAGTGGCGACGACGATTTGCGCGCCGTTACGGATCGCTTTGAGCTGCGGGCCCATTGGCGCACCGCCATAGACAGCCACAACGGTGACGCCCGGCATTTGCTTGGCGTAGGTTTCGAATGCGGTGGCAACTTGCAGGGCCAGTTCGCGGGTTGGCGCAAGGATCAGTGCCTGTGGCTCACGTTTGGTCGGATCGATGCGGTGCAGGATCGGCAGAGCGAAGGCAGCGGTTTTACCGGTACCGGTCTGCGCCTGACCAATCATGTCGTGACCGGCAAGAATGATAGGGATCGATTGCTGCTGAATAGCCGATGGCTCTTCGTAGCCGGTAGCAACAACGGCTGCAACAATGTTCGGGTGAAGTTCAAGAGCGGCGAAGCCGCCGGTTTCCTGGGTCATGGGTCTGCCTCTGAGTGCATCCGCAAAGACCCATGCTCCAAAGCTGCGCGTGCCGTGTAAGACCCTAGAGTCGCCCTGGCTGCTTTGTCGGCGGGGATTTGCGAAAACGTATTGATGAATGGATCGACAAGGATAGTTCGCAAGCGAACGAGCATCCGAAGATGGCTTCGGAGGCCAATACCGTGGCGAGGGCCCTGTTAAAGGCCGGCGCGCACTATACCGGAATTGCGCAAAAATGTGAGGGTTTTTTTCAGAAGAAATAATGCCCTGCGTCCAACTGTCACAGGCTTTGCGCAAACTCCCGGCAGTGTCTACTTTTCTAAAAGCCCGGTATCACTGGCGATGGGCTTAATCGTTTCACCGGTTCAGTCAGGCAGTTCTCCTCCGATCCTACTCAGCGCGCAGGAATCTCAGACATGACCTCCCCCATCAAAGGCCACGTCAGCCGCGAGCGGCGTGGCGCGATCATGCTTATCGGCCTTGATCGTGTTCCCAAGCGCAATGCGTTCGACATGCAAATGCTCAATCAGCTCAGCCTGGCCTATGGCGAATTCGAGCGTGACGATCAGGCGCGGGTCGCCGTGCTGTTTGCCCACGGCGAGCATTTCACGGCAGGTCTTGATCTGGCCGAAGCCGGGCCGACGCTCAGCGAAGGCTGGAAAGTGCCCAAAGGCGGATATGACCCATGGGGATTGGGCGTAGGCCCCAGGGTCAGCAAACCGGTGATCGTTGCCGCCCAGGGCTATTGCCTGACGCTGGGCATCGAATTGATGCTCGCCTCCGACATCAATCTCTGCGCCAGTAATGCGCGCTTTTCCCACCTGGAAGTGCAACGGGGGATTTTCGCCTTCGGCGGCGCCACTCTTCGCCTGCATCAGATCGCCGGTTGGGGCAATGCGATGCGCTGGTTGCTGACGGGCGATGAGTTCGACGCCCACGAAGCCTGTCGGATGGGGCTGGTTCAGGAAGTCATGGCCAGCGAAGACTTGTTGCCCTCGGCCCTGCGCCTGGCCCAACACATCGCCGACAGAGCACCGTTGGGCATCAAAGCCACGCTCGAATCGGCACGGCAGGCGGTGCTGGAGGGCGAAGCGATCGCCGCGAAGGCATTACCGGCGCTGGTCAAGCAGGTGATCTGCAGCGCAGACGCAGGCGAAGGCCTTAAGGCGCTGCTGGAAAACAGGTCGCCGCACTTCACCGGCACCTAGCTGGCCGGACGCAAGACCTTGATCAGTGAGGCCAGCGAATAACCCAATTGCGGCGCTAGAGCAGCGGCGCGTTCTGTGAGCGCATTGATGTCCAGGGTTTGCTCAAGATCCGCCGGCACAATGAGAATCACGTTGCCCTCCTTCACCGGCAGCTCCCAGTAGTGCCGGTGATAAAGGCCACGCAACAACGCGGCGCCCAGCGGCTTGCCATCGTCCGAAGCCCATTGATTGATCACCAGCCAACCGCCCGGATTGAGCCGTTGCTGGCAGTTTTCGAGGAAATTCCACGCCAGATGCCCGACTCCGGGCCCGGTGTCGGTGTACAGATCGACGAAGATAAGATCGGCAGATTCGGCGCTGGCCAGCAGTTCCAGGGCATCGCCGACGCGGATGTATAGCCGGGGATCGTCGGCCAGGCCCATGTACTCCATGGCCAGACGCGGCACATCCGGGCGAAGTTCGATGGCTTCGACGTCTTCCAGTGGCAGGAATTTCATGCACGCCTGGGTCAGTGTGCCGGCCCCGAGCCCCATGAATAGCGCGCTTTCCGGCGCTTCATGGCACAAAGCGCCGATCAGCATGGCGCGGGTGTAGTCGTACTCCAGCCAGGCGGGGTCTGCGGTGAAGGTGCAGCTCTGCTCGATGGCGTCGCCGAATTCGAGGAAGCGATATTCGTCCACTTCCAGCACGCGAATCATGCCGAAGTCATCATGCACTTCAGCCAGCACGCGTTCTACGCGCTCCTCAGTCATTGCCGCTCCTACAGCCTGGCGCGCGCCCGGACCCGAGCGCGAAAGCGCGGATTGTCGTCTGCGAGGGCCGCGCAGGCAAGCGGGCCCAATGCAAATCGGCCATACGAGCAAATTGACTCGCGAATCGATTTTCGAGACAACTCCGCTGCATCGGATGTACCGGACTTTCGCGAATGAATTGGCGCCTACAGATTTCCTGTCCGCCATATTCCGGGCTGCTACCATAGCCGTCCGATCGCACTGACTTCGAGTTCACGATGAGCCAACCCTGGAGCCCCGACAGCTGGCGGGCCTTGCCAATCCAGCAGCAACCTCAATACCCAGATGCCGCGCATGTGCTGCGTGTCGAGCAGACGCTGGCGAGCTACCCGCCTTTGGTATTCGCCGGGGAAGCCCGGGAGCTGCGCCGACAGTTTGCCGAGGTGACCGAGGGTCGGGCGTTTCTGCTGCAAGGCGGCGATTGCGCCGAGAGTTTCTTTGAGTTCTCGGCCGCAAAAATCCGTGACACTTTCAAAGTGCTGCTGCAGATGGCCATCGTCATGACCTTCGCCGCCGGCTGTCCGGTGGTCAAAGTCGGGCGCATGGCCGGTCAGTTCGCCAAACCGCGCTCCTCCAACGACGAAACCATTGATGGCGTGACGCTCCCGGCCTATCGCGGGGACATCGTCAACGGCATCGGTTTCGATGAAAAAAGCCGTGTGCCGGACCCTGATCGCCTGCTCCAGGCGTATCACCAGTCCACCGCAACCCTGAACCTGCTGCGCGCCTTCGCGCAGGGCGGCTTTGCCGACCTGCATCAAGTGCATCAGTGGAACCTGGACTTCATTGCCGGCTCGGCGCTGTCAGACAAATACAGCCAGCTCGCCAACCGCATCGATGAAACCCTGGCCTTCATGCGTGCCTGCGGCATGGATACGTCGCCCCAACTGCGCGAGACCAGCTTCTTCACCGCCCACGAGGCGCTGCTGCTCAACTACGAAGAAGCTTTCGTGCGCCGCGACAGCCTGACCAACGATTTCTATGATTGCTCGGCGCACATGCTGTGGATCGGCGACCGCACCCGCCAGCTCGATGGCGCCCATGTGGAGTTTTTGCGCGGCGTGAAGAACCCGATTGGCGTCAAGGTCGGGCCCAGCATGAACACCGACGACCTGATTCGCCTGATCGATATTCTCAACCCGGACAACGATCCCGGGCGCCTGAACCTGATTGCGCGTATGGGTGCGAACAAAGTGGGCGATCATCTGCCAGGCCTGATTCGTGCGGTAGAGCGCGAAGGCAAGAAGGTGCTGTGGAGCTCCGATCCGATGCACGGCAACACGATCAAAGCCAGCAGCGGCTACAAAACCCGGGATTTTGCGCAGATCCTTGGCGAAGTGAAGCAGTTCTTCCAGGTGCATCAAGCGGAAGGAACGTATGCCGGCGGGATCCACATCGAGATGACCGGGCAGAACGTCACCGAGTGCATCGGCGGTGCGCGTCCGATTACCGAAGATGGCCTGTCGGACCGTTACCACACCCACTGCGATCCACGGATGAATGCCGATCAGTCGCTGGAACTGGCGTTTCTGATTGCCGAGACGTTGAAGCAGGTACGGCGGTAACGCCCGCTTGCAGGAGCGGATTCATTCGCGAGGATCGTTCTTACGATGAAAATGCAGCGAATGGGTCTGCCCTCGCGAATAAATTCGCCCTCATCAAACATCGGGCTGGCCGGCCATCCATTGTGGGAGGGAGCTTGCTCGCGATGAGGCCAGTACATCCCTACATTTTAAGGGCGCCAGATATCGAATCGCGAGCAAGCTCCCTCCCACAGCCCCCTGCTTGCCTCGCGACAACGCGGCGACTGGACGGCGGGGGACCTCCTACAGAAAGTCGTGCTCCAGCGCGAGAAACGCCGCTCTCAACCGCGCGGCACTGGGCCGCTGGCAATTGATCTGAATCTGGGGCAATCCCAGCCAATTGGCCAGTTGCCGCAGGTTTCGCGCAAGGGCCTGCATGCCCTCCTCGTCCAGCCCTTTTTCTTGCTCATGCACCGCGTGCACCGCCAGCCGGCCAACCGTGCGTTCAGCCCGCAGATCGATGCGGGCGGCAATGTGTTCGTTGTACAGAAACGGCAGCACGTAGTAGCCATAAACGCGTTTGGCCTGGGGGGTATAAATTTCCAGCCGATAGCGAAAGTCGAACAGGCGCTCGGTACGTGCACGCTCCCAGATCAGCGAGTCGAATGGCGAGAGCAACGCGCTGGCCTGGACCTTGCGCGGGACTTTCAACGCTGGCAACGCATACGCTGGCTGATTCCAGCCCTGGACCGACACCGCTTCAATGGCCCCCGATTCTAGTAACTCGGCAATCCCGACTCTTGCCGGCAACGGGTCCTGGCGAAAGTAGTCGCGAATGTCTTTCTCTGTACCCACCCCCAATGCCTTCACAGCGTGCAGAAGAAGGCCGCGCTGGGCGTCGGATTCAGTCAGCTCAGGGTGATCGAGCACAGAGGCAGGCAGTACACGCTCGGGCAAATCGTACAGCCGTTCGAAGCCACGCCTGCCGGCCACCGTCACTTGGCCCGCCGCAAACAGCCATTCCAGCGCCTGCTTTTCTGCGCTCCAGTCCCACCAGGGTCCGGCACGGTCCTGTCGGGTGCTGATACTGCCCGCCCCCAGTGCGCCGCGCTCGCGAACCATCTGCAAGACCTGCGCAATAACGGTCTGCTGTTCGCGTCCGAATTTGGCCATCTGCTGATAAATGCCTTTGCCCTGGGACGCTCGCTGCATGCGCCAGCGCAGCAGCGGGTACAGCGACACCGGCAGCAACGATGCTTCGTGGCCCCAGTATTCAAAGAGTTTGCGCTGCCGCCCCTGGCTCCACGCTGCTTGATCGAGCAGGGTTGAGGAGTAGTTGCCCAGACGGGAATAGAGCGGAAGGTAGTGCGAACGCACCAGCGCGTTGACCGAATCGATCTGCAACACGCCCAGACGCTCAATCAATTGCGCCACATGACTGGCCTTGATCTCCGCTGGCGGCTGCCGCCCGTTAAAGCCTTGGGCGGCCAGCGCCACACGACGTGCCTGCTTGAGTGAAAGCGCTTGCGAGGGAAGTTGCGCGGCCATTCAGAGTCTCCTGATTGATGCGCAAACCTAACCTATCGACCGCGCCCGTGTCAGTGTTTCATCGGATCGTCCCAGAACGGACGCTCGGATTCCTGCTGGATGTCGGCGCGGCTCAGCCCCATATCCTTCAGCGCGTCGTCGCTCAGACCTGCCAGCGTCTGGCGTTCACGGTGCAACTGAATCCAGCGTGAAACATGAGCCTTGAGCGACGTCATCGAGCGTTCGACGAACGAGTCCCGAGACAGCGTTTTCAGTACCAGCACATAACCTTTTTGACCTTTCATCTTGTTGCCCTCCAAGTGGGGATGGCTAGATTCTCGCGCCGGGACTAAGATCAATCCAACGAATGTTTATGATGCACTGCATCTGGAGAATTGATGTATGGCGACCTATCCGAGCATCGACAGCGAACTGCTGCGCACCTTCGTCGCCATCGCCGATCAAGGAGGCTTCACCCGCGCCGGGGAAGTGGTTAATCGCACGCAGTCGGCGGTGAGCATGCAGATGAAACGCCTGGAAGATGACGTCGTGCAGCGACCACTTTTTCAGAAGGACGGACGCACGCTCAACCTGACCGCCGAGGGCCAGGTGCTGCTGGGCTACGCACGCCGCATCCTCAAGCTGCACAGCGAAGTGTTCAACACGCTGCGCGAGCCACATATGGTGGGCACGGTAAAGATCGGCACCCCGGACGATTACGTAATGCGCTTTTTACCGGGGATTTTGTCGCGTTTCGCCCAGGCCTACCCGCTGGTGCAGGTGGAAGTTCACTGCGAGTCATCCACGCAATTGTTGCAGCGCCAGGATCTGGACCTGAGCATTGTCACCCGGGAACCGGGCAAGGAAATCGGCCAGATCCTGCGTCAGGAACGGTTTGTCTGGGCCGAAGCGGTAGGGTTTTGCCCACACGAACAAACGCCGTTACCGCTGGCGATGTTCAATTCCGACTGTTTCTGCCGCTCATGGGCGGTGAATGCGCTGGACGCCATGCAGCGCGAATACCGCATCGCCTACACCAGTGCGAGCCTGTCGGCGATCATGGCGGTGGTCAGTGCCGGTCTGGCCGTAACCGCGCAGTTGCAGAGCCTGATCACCCCGGATTTGCGGATTCTGGGGGATCAGGAAAATCTGCCACAGTTGCCATCGGCAAGCATTGTCCTGCTGCGTAATCCGAATAATCCGTCGCCGATTACCGAATGCCTGGCCGATCATATCGCCGAAGGGTTCAAGTTGTAGCGGCTAGAGCCTGAACAGCAACATGATCGCGCACAGCACCAGAAACACGCAGAACAACGAGCGCAGCATCCGCTCGGGCAGACTGTGAGCCAGCGCCACACCCCAACTGATGCTGGCCAGGCCGCCAATGGCCAAGGGAATGCCCATCGCCCAATTGACATGGCCATGCAGCGCGTAAGTGGTCATGGTGATGATGGTGCTAGGCGCAGCAAGGGCCAGCGCAAGGCCCTGGGCAGCGACCTGCGTGGCACCGAAAACCCCGGTCAGAATCGGCGTTGCGATCACCCCGCCGCCGACGCCGAACAACCCGGCCGTGACACCGGACCCCAGACCCAACACCCAGAGCCATTTGCCGTGGCGCAGCTCTGCTCCGGCGTTGCCCTTGCGCCAGTACATTTGAATCAGGTTGAACAACGTCAGCACTACAAGAAACCCGACGAAGCCGATGCGCATGCTCTGGGGGTCAACGCGCACCGCCCATAACGAGGTCAGCCAGGACACCGTGAAGCTGGGGACGATCAGCATCATCGCGTTGCGAAGGGATATGCGATTGCGTTGGTTGTAGCGCCACAACGCCAGCAGCACGTTGGGCAAGACCATCAACAACGCAGTGCCCTGGGCCAGTTGTTGATCAAGACCGAACAACACGCCCAGCGCAGGAATCGCTACCAGGCCGCCACCGATCCCGAACAGTCCGCCCAAAGTCCCCATGGCCGCTCCAAGCAGCAGATACATCAACAACTCAATCACGCCTGACTCCCGTCTCAAATGCTGCGCGCATGCTACGCAGTCGCTGGCTTGATGGAAATCCTGATACCGCTGTAAACAACCACGAGCCGTGGGAGATGGCTCCACACAGCGTGAACGATCTCGCACGCGTCATAGCGAAACGCCCGACTGCTGATTGAGTGATTTATCTGGTGCATTAAAGGTCACAGCACTAAATTAGCGCTCACATTCTATTTCGAGGACTTCCTGATGAATGCAGACGATAGCTCCACGGCCTCTGATGCGGGCAGTTGCGATGCGTTGCTGCTGCACAATCAGCTGTGCTTTGCCCTGTATTCGACCTCGCTGATGATGACCAAAGTCTACAAACCGATGCTTCAGGCGCTCGGCCTGACCTATCCGCAGTACCTGGCGATGATGGTGTTGTGGGAACGCGACGGGATCACCGTGGGAGATATCAGTACGCGCCTGCTGACGGACCCCGGCTCACTGACTCCCCTGCTTAAGCGCCTGGAGGCCGATGGCCTGCTTAATCGCACGCGCAGCAAGGAAGATGAGCGCGTGGTGCAGTTGTATCTGACCGAGCAAGGCAAAGCGCTGCAGCAAAAAGCCCTCGACATCCCGCAATGTATTCTGGCGGCGAGCGGCGTGAGCATTGAGCAGTTGCAGACTATGCAGCAGGACTTGATTGAACTGCGTGGGAATTTGCAGGGCAGTCTTTAGCCTCCCGTCGCGCTTGTGCAGGAGCCAACTTGCTGGCGAGGCGTCGGTAGGGGATGCCCGTGAGAATGTCTCGCGAACAAGTTCGCTCCTACAGGTTTGCGGGAAATCTTTACGGTATGGAAAATCTTCAAAAATTTATCTTGCGCACAAACTAATTGCGCACTACATTCACTCTCACTTGCTTGGCGCACAAACGTTTAGCGCCAGGCAAATCCATCCCATCCTGATTCAGCTAACGAGGAACACACCATGGAAACTCTCTACACCGCAGTTGCAACCGCTACCGGTGGCCGTGATGGCCGTGCTGTCTCCAGCGACAAAGCGCTCGACGTCAAATTGAGCACCCCGAAAGAACTGGGCGGCGCTGGTGGCGATGGCACCAACCCTGAGCAACTGTTCGCCTCGGGCTACTCGGCCTGCTTTATCGGCGCACTGAAGTTTGTCGCCGGCCAGAGCAAACGCAGTCTGCCAGCCGATACTTCGATCACTGCCCACGTCGGCATCGGTCAGATCCCTGGCGGTTTCGGTCTAGACATCGATCTGAACATCAGCCTGCCGGGCCTGGAACAAGCTGACGCACAAGCGCTGGTCGATGCCGCCCACCAGGTTTGCCCGTACTCCAATGCCACTCGCGGCAATGTTGATGTTCGGTTGCACGTAGCGGTCTGACCTTAAGGTCTGCCTTTGTAGGAGCTGCCTAAGGCTCCAGGGTCGCGCCCGACCGATGCGGTTAGCCTGACATACCGCATCGCAGCCTCGCGTTGCTCGTCAGCTCCTGCATTGACTGCGGTGCTCCACGCAAAAACGATCCGCCACAAAAAAGCCCCGACTCTCACGAGCCGGGGCTTTTTGCGTTACAGCGTTACAAAAGCAGTGCTTATTTCGCACGGCCTTTGTAGGAACCGCCGTCACGGGTGTCGATTTCGATGCGGTCACCGATTTCAACGAAGTCAGCAACTTGCAGCTCGGTGCCGTTGCTCAGCTTGGCTGGCTTCATCACTTTGCCGGAGGTATCGCCGCGAGCGGAACCTTCGGTGTAGTCGACGACGCGAACGATGGTGGTCGGCAGTTCAACCGAAACCAGACGGTCCTCGAAGAAGATCGCTTCGCAGACGTCGGTCATGCCTTCTTCTACGAATGGCAGAACGGCTTCGATGTCTTCAGCGTTCAGCTCGTACATGGTGTAGTCGGTGGTGTCCATGAACGTGTAGGTGTCGCCGCTGATGAACGACAGGGTCGCTTCTTTGCGGTCGAGGATCACGTCTTCCAGCTTGTCATCGGCGCTGTAGACGATTTCAGTCTTGTAGCCGGTCAGCAGGTTTTTCAGCTTGGTCTTCATGATCGCGCTGTTACGGCCCGACTTGGTGAATTCAGCTTTCTGAACCAGCCAAGGATCGTTCTCAAGCTTGATCACGGTACCGGGTTTGAGTTCTTTACCAGTTTTCATTACGAGTATCCGAATTTGGATGAAAGTACTTTCTAAGCCCTGTACGAAAAGCCACTTTTCGTACAGGGCTTAATACAAGGCCGCGTATCATAGCGAATTTCGATAAAAGCTTACTAGAGCAGTCGTCAGATCGTCCTGCGAAGCCTGTTCCAGACACCAGCGCTCGGCGTGGGCCGTCACTTCTGGCCAATGTTCGAGCAAATCGTTCCAGCTTTGGCCCATCCCCTGCCCGGCATTCCAGTGGTGCCAGACCTGCGCCAACGCCTGCGCGGCCGGCTGCGACAACCCCACCCGGTACAACTCCAGGAAGGCATCGAGCTTGGCCCAATGCGCATCGTCGTCCTGTTCATAGATGTGCCAGATCAGCGGCCTGCCCGCCCACTGGGCGCGGATGAACGAGTCTTCGCCGCGCACCACATTGAATTCACAACACCACAGCAAGCGGTCGTAATCCTCCTGGTGGACAAACGGCAGCACCTGGATCGTCAACCCGTTGCGCTGATGGATATCGCCTGCATTGAGCCCATCCACCTGCAGCCAGCGCTGCACGTCGCCGATCACCCGCCCTTCAGGCACCAGCAAATGGGTCTTGCGCTCATCCAAAGCCAGTGTGTCCAGCCAACTGCTCAACCCGGCGTGCTCGTAGGCGAACAGTGAGATCAGCCGCGCATCGGGATCAGGTACGACGCTCAGGCCTTGCAAAAATGATCGCTGCGCTGCGGGATCGGCCTGAAACGCCTGGCGCCGCTGGATCAGCCCGACCTCGCGCAAGAGCCCGCCGGTCCTGTCGGTGAAGCCTGGAAAGAAGAAATACTTGCGCAGCCCCGATGACTGAACCGATGGTAGTCCGTGACAGCCTGCGACCCAGTCTTCAGCGCTGAGGTATTCGAGGTTAAACCACAGAGGCCGCTTTTCGCAGGCCAGCATTGAGTCGATGTAAGGCGTCGGCAAGCGACAGGCAAAGGCTTCGATCACGACATCGGGCAACTGAACCGCACGCCAGGCGGCTGACCAATGGCAGATACTGACGCCGTCGCACATCTGCTGATCGGCTGTTGGGTCGGCGCCGGGGCGCAAGCGGGCGAACGCTGACAGATCGTCGATCCACAGCCGCACCTCAAAACCATGCTCGGCCACCAGTTGCCGCGCCAGACGAAAGGTCACGCCGACGTCGCCAAAGTTATCCACAACCGTGCAGAAAATATCCCAAGAGGCTTTCATCCCGGCTCCTCGTGGATGTTCAAAAATGCGGATTGTCCTTCATAACCGCGCAGGATCACCAGCCCCGGACGTGCGACAATCGCCGGCACCCATCTGCCCAATGTCACATGCCAAGTCCGGAGTCTGTCATGGCCACCTCGATACGCCGCCGCGAGCTGACGGTCACGCTGCATCCGCTCAAACTTTTGCTGTGCATTGCCTTCGGGATCTGGCTGGGGTTCATCGCCATCGTCCTGACCGGCCTGCTGGTGTTCAAGATGCTGCCCGCCGAGCAGGCGCAGGCTATGAACAACGCCGCGACTCAGCTGACCGCCCCTCCCGCGGCCAAAGCACCGGCGCCGAGCGAGAACCCTATGTTCGATCAATACCGGCAAATCCTGCGCGACAGCGAGCAGCGCCAGGCCCAGGACGCCGAACAGGCCGAGCGGCAGAGGTCTTTCAACGGTCCGAAATGCCAGTTCTGGATGCAGCAGAACCAGACCGCACCCAGCGAGAAAAGCCGCGCCAGTGTTTATCAATTCTGCGGCTGAACCAATGCAAACAAGCACGCTTATCAAGAATCGACGCCCATGAACAAGCAACAGGTTTTGCAGCAGATCATCGACACGCTGAAAGTCGATCTGGATGTCGCCACGCGGGCCGCACAAACGGCCTACGAAACCGCGACCCATGAAGAGAACATCGCCGAGAACAAGTACGACACGTTGGGGCTCGAAGCCTCGTATCTTGCCGCAGGGCAAGCGCGTCGGGTGGAAGAAATCCGCCAGTCGCTGATTCGGTTCCAAAGCCTTGTGCTCGAACCTCACGACCCAAAGCGCGGCATTCAGTCCGGCGATCTCATTACCCTTGAATCCGACAATGGCCAGCGCCAGCAGCTGTTTCTCGGCCCTGACGCCGCCGGGCTCAAAGTGCGGCACGAACAGACGCTGATCACCGTCATCACCGCCAAGGCACCGTTGGGCCAGAACCTGCTGGGCAAGTTCGACGGCGATGAATTGGACATCAATGTCAATGGCGCCCGGCAATCGTTCGAGATCATGCAAATCCTGTGACCCGTTGATCATTTGCAGGGTTGAAGCGTCGGACTTTTTGTGGGTAAGGTGCGCTGTCGCACGACAAATGGTTAACCCGGAAGATGGAGCCGGGAAACAGGACCCATTAAAAGGAGATATTTCATGACGAACGTCATTGCTTTCCCTGACGCCCATGAACGTGATCACCTCAAGTCCAGTGACCACCAAGGGTTGAGATACCTGAACAAGAAAGAGCGACTACTGATCGACAGACTGCGCCAGACCAGCCATGCGGGGCGCCAGTACGTGTTCGACTACGCAACCATCATGCAGCAGACCAAGCCGCTGCACCCTGAACCGGTGGATTAACGTACCCACGGTAACGACGTTCTCCTGGTGGGAGGGAGCTTGCTTGCGATGCGGTAATTCGGGCGGACAGAGGTGCCGACTGCACGACCTATCGCGAACAATCTCCCTCCCACAGATTGCGATTTCAAATGCTACCGGTCACAGCGCATTCAGATCCCCACGCAACGTGGCGGCTTGCTCCTGCAACGCCACAACATCGCCCTCCCCCATCTTTCCAAGCGTGCGATACACCATTCCCAAGCGGTGATTGCCTTCCAGCTGCTGTCTATTGCGCCGAAAGAAATCCCAATACAAAGCGTTATACGGACAGGCTCGCTCGCCGATCCGCAGTTTCTTGTCGTAATGACAGCCCTTGCAGTAATCGCTCATGCGATCAATGTATGCAGCGCTCGACACATAGGGTTTGGTCGCAAGCATGCCGCCATCGGCGAACTGGCTCATGCCCAGCGTATTGGGCAGCTCCACCCACTCAAACGCATCGATGTACACCCCCAGATACCACTGATGCACCTGCACCGGATCAAGCCCGGCGAGCAAGGCGAAGTTACCGATCACCATCAGCCGCTGGATGTGATGGGCATGGGCGTGGTCCAGCGAACTGCCCAGGGCGTGGGCCATGCAGCGCATCTTGGTTTTGCCATCCCAGAAATAAGCCGGCAGCGGCGCATCATGGCCAAAGGCATTGAGCAGGTCGTAACCGGGCATCTGCGCCCAGTACACACCACGCACGTATTCGCGCCAGCCCAGAATCTGCCGAATGAACCCTTCGACCGCTGCCAGTGGAGCGGCACTTGAACGGTACGCAGCTTCTGCCCGATCAACCACCTCACGCGGGTTGAGCATCTTAGTGTTCATCGCAAACGACAGCTGCGAATGAAACAACCGCCAGGCGTGGGCGCTCATGGCGTCCTGAAAATCTCCGAAATGCGGCAACGCCAATTCAATGAAGTCATCCAGTTGTTGCAATGCTTCGTCGCGATTGAGCGGCCAGGCAAAACTGGCGGCAGCGGGCTGACCGAAACTGCCGACACCCGCCGCGACAATCGCCTGCCACAGCGCCGAATGATCGTGACGCGGGCGCAAGTCCTCCGGCTCAAAAGGCGTACCCGGCCAGCGCTTGCGGTTGTCGTGATCATAATTCCAGTGCCCGCCTGACGGGCGCTTGTGCGCATCCATCAACACACCGTGGGTGGTGCGCATGTGGCGGTAGAAATTTTCCATCAGCCACTGCTTGCGCCCGCTGAACTGTCGTGCGGCCTCATCCCGGGCGCTGTAGAAATGCTCGCTGTCGACCATCCTGCATTCGATCGACTGCTGCGCGCAGTACTCGGCCAATTGCTGATCCAGCCGGTATTCGTCCGGCGCCTGATATTCAAAACCCGTGGCCTGATAATGCTCGATCAGGGCATCCAGGTTACCCGGCAGTGACTGGCGGTTGTGCGCGTCGTCGATGTGCAGATACCGCACGCGGTGGCCCTGCGCTTTGAGCTGGCGTGCCAGATCGCGCATACCGGCGAAGATCGCGATGATCTTCTGCGCGTGATGCAGCACGTAATCGGTTTCCTGACGGATTTCCATCAGCAGGTAAACCACGTCCGCACGCTGTTCCTGAAACCAGCTGTGGCAGGGATTGAGCTGATCGCCGAGGATCAGGCGCAGGGTTGTCATGGGGGTGATCGACCTGTGACAAGGCAGCGTTTAGGGGAGGAGCGCGACAATCGATCCGTGCTCTTGAAAGCGTTAGAGCCACCGTAAATGCCGGGCGTTCAGCGCCGGTTCAGGCGATGGCGCAACAAGTCGATACAACTAGGCAAAGCCCGCGCCTATAGTGGGGAATCTTCTTGCCAGCAGGAAACCACCATGTCCACCGCAGCACCAGACTCCACGACCACTTGCGCCAGCGATGCCGCCCCACACAAATCGAAGGTCGATCACCTGCGCTTTCACAAGGGTCATGCGCACTTGGCGCCTACCTTTGGTAACGATGCGTTCGCGCTCAAGGCCGAGGCGTTCGCGCGATTCTTCGGAACGCCGACCTTTCTCGGCGCACAGACCCTCATCGTGGTGTTGTGGGTGATGGCTAATGTCACCGGGCTGGTGAAGTTCGACGTTTACCCGTTCATTCTGTTGAACCTGGCCTTCAGCCTGCAATCAGCCTATGCCGCGCCGCTTATCCTGCTTGCGCAGACGCGCCAGGCAGCCCGTGACAAAGCCAATGCCGACGCCGACGCGCAACACCGCGAGGCGCTTGCAGTCGCCAACGAAGACCGCCTGGCGCGCGCTGCGCAGAATACCGCGCAGATGCTCGAACTCCTTGAGCAAAACACAAAACTGACACAGATGACCAAGGAGCTGAGCGAGCGCATCGAAACCCTGACCGCAGACATGCATCAGCATTTCGTGAAGAAGGAAAATCGCCCCGCTCCGGGCCTGTAACCCGTACAAAAGCTGCGCGCTTTTCTGTAGGAGCGAACCTGTTCGCGAGAGATTCAGCCGTCGCCAAAGACCGCCTCGCGAACAAGTTCGCTCCTACAGGGAAATGCATTTCAATTTTGATTTTTGTGTTCGTCGGCCCGCTCAGATTATGATCGTAATTCCAAACATTACGATCACCCGCGCCGAATGCGGAAATGGAGTTCAAACGCCATGAACAGCACCTCTCGCGAAGACACGATTGCCCTCTGGCTGGCACAGGAACAGGACGTACGCGCTCGGCTGGGCAAGGCCGGCAGCATGAACCTGGCGGAGGTGGCGCAGTTGACGCCTCAGGAGTTTTTCGACGGGATCGGCAATGGCGTCTTTCCGCATCCACCGATTGGCGAGCTGATGGATTTCGTGCCGCTGGAGTGGTCCGAAGACCGCTTTTTGTTTCAGGGCACGCCTGGCCCGCAGCATTACAACCCGTTGGGCAGCGTGCATGGCGGTTACGCGGCGACGCTGCTGGATTCGTGCATGGGTTGCGCCGTCCATACCCGGCTGAAAAAGGGCCAGGGCTACACCACGCTGGATCTGCGCATCAGCTATGTGCGGGCGCTGACCAACAAGACCGGGCCGATCCGTGCCGAAGGAAAAGTGGTGCACATCGGGCGCTCGACGGCGCTGGCCGAGGGTCGGATCTACGATGTGGATGGGCGCTTGTACGCGACCGGTACGACCACGTGCATGATTCTCGACATGAATCGCTGATCCCTCTGTAGGAGCCAACTTGTTGGCGAGTCAGTCACCGCGATGTGTCAGGCATAGCGCTTCGCGAACAAGTTCGCTCCTACAGGTTGCGAGGAACGTTCGTGGCGCATTCATGCCCTCAAATCAAAACTGTGTTGCTCCAGCCCCGGTGTTTCCCGACCGAACGAACCGAGATACTGGGCCTCTGATTTCACACATTCTTTCTGATGGAGCATTCAATGACTGTCCCTGCATTTGGCCTCGGCACCTTCCGCCTGAAAGATCAGGTGGTCATCGATTCGGTGACCGACGCCCTTGAAGTCGGCTATCGGGTGATCGACACCGCGCAGATCTACGAGAACGAAGCTGAAGTCGGCAAAGCCATCGCCGACAGCGGCGTACCGCGCAAAGACCTGTACATCACCACCAAGATCTGGACCGACAACTTTGCCGCAGACAAGCTGATCCCCAGCCTCAAAGAGAGCCTGGCGAAACTGCAAACCGATGGGGTGGACCTGACACTTATCCACTGGCCCTCGCCAAAAGGGGCTGTTCCGGTCGCTGAGTTCATGGGTGCATTGCTGGAAGCCAAGAAGCAAGGTTTGACCAAAGAGATCGGCGTGTCCAACTTCACCATCGCGCTGCTCAAAGAAGCCATTGCGGCCGTGGGTGTCGAGAACATCGCCACCAACCAGATCGAAGTGCACCCGTACTTACAGAACAGAAAACTGATCGAGTTCGCTCAGCAGCAAGGCATCCATATCACGTCCTACATGACCCTGGCATATGGCGAAGTGCTGAAAGATCCGGTGATTGAACAGATCGCTAAACGCCATGGCGCAACCACCGCTCAGGTGACGCTGGCGTGGGCGATCCAGCAGGGCTACTCGGTGATTCCGTCGTCGACCCAGCGCGCCAATCTTGAGAGCAATCTCAAGGCTCAAAGCCTGAAACTAACCGATGAAGACATGGCGCAGATCGCAACGCTCGATCGCGGTCATCGTCTGGCCAGCCCGGCAAGTCTTGCGCCGCAGTGGGATTGATTACGTTGCGGTGTCTGATCTGACGCTATCGCGAGCAAGCTCCCTCCCACGATGGGAGGAGCCGATCTCAGATATTGAGGTCAGACGCAAAATTTGTAGGAGCTGACGAGCACCGCGAGGCTGCGATTGCGGTACACCTGACACACCGCAATCGCAGCCTTCGGCGGCTCGGCAGCTCCTACAGGGTTACTTCCATGCACAGTAAAGAGGCGTTTGTACCCAAAGCGCTCACATAAAAAGCCCCCGCGCAAAATTGGTTCGGCTGCGCCTGAACCAATCCTCTCGACCCCGCGAACCATTTCCCGAACCATTGAGCTATTGGCCCAGCGCTTTCTCGCCTGAGCGCAAATAGATAATTCCCACGCGAACCGCCCCAGCGAACCAATTCAAATTGGCATCACCCTTGCAAACCTCTTTGCATCGCGGCGCTGTGTCCAACCGGCGCCTGCTCTCTCATTTGGACTTGTCACGAGAAACCCTCATGGAAAGACTCGAGACTGACGCAGCTCACGACAACGCTTCAAAACTGGCCCTGGATGCCCTACGGCAAATGGTGGCGCAGCACGCGGCGTTTCCCCAGCGAGCGCTGCCTACCGAGCGCGAACTGGCTGTGGATTTCGGCCTCAGCCGTCGGGCGATTCGCAGGGCGCTGGCGGTGCTGGAAGCCGAAGGCCAGATCTGGCGCCGTCAGGGCAAAGGCACGTTTGTCGGCCCTACCCCGCCCAGCGCATCCATGAGTTTTGCCAAATTATCGAGCCGAACCAATTTCAGTGAGGTCATGGAAGCGCGCCTGCATCTGGAGCCGGCACTGGCTTCTCTTGCCGCCGTGCGAGCGAGCGGCGAGCAGATGGCAATTATCAGACGCCTCGCCGAACGCACCACCCGCCAGCAGACAGCCGATGAAACCGACGCTGAAGGCATCGAGTTGTGGGACAGCGCGCTGCATCGCGGCATCGCCGAAGCCGCCGGCAACCGGCTGATGCTGGACATCTTCGAAATGCTCGACGCGATCCGTCTGGACCCTGCCTGGCGCGACTTGCGCCAAAGGGCGCGCAACACTGATCGCCTTAGCACGTACAGCCACGACCACGACGACATTGTCACCGCCATCGAAAGCCGCGACCCGATCAAGGCCGCGACCGCCATGCGTGGCCATTTGCGTGCGCTGCAACAGGCGCTGGACAACGTCATTCATCAGGATCTCGAGGCGAGCTTATGAGCCAGCAACTTCCCGCCACTGCGCGTCCGGTCTTGAGCGTTACCGACCTTACAGTGCGCTTTAAAGGCGCGCCGGCCAATGTGGTCGATGGCGTGTCGTTCAAGGTGCAGCCGGGCAAAACCCTGGCCATCGTCGGCGAGTCGGGCTGCGGCAAGAGCGTGACTTCCATGGCGCTGATGGGCCTGCTGCCCGACACCGCGACAGTCAGTGCCAGCGCCTCCAGCCTGCTCGACGAAACCCTGCTGGGCATGTCCGACGAACGATTGCTGGACGTGCGCGGCAACCGCATGGCGATGATTTTTCAAGAGCCGATGACCTCGCTCAACCCGGTATTCACCATTGGCGAGCAGATCGCCGAAAGCGTGATCCGTCATCAGGGCGTGTCCGCCAAGGAGGCCCGTCAGCGGGCGTTGCAGATGCTGGAAAAGGTCCGCGTGCCCGACGCCGCCCAGCGTCTGGACGCCTACCCCCATGAGCTGTCCGGCGGTATGCGCCAGCGCGCGATGATCGCCATGGCCCTGGCCAACGACCCCGCGCTGATCATTGCCGACGAACCCACTACCGCGCTGGACGTGACCATTCAGGCGCAGATTCTTTTGCTGATCGGCAACCTGCAAGCCGAGACCGGTACCTCGATGATCCTCATCACCCACGACCTGGGCGTGGTCGCGGAAGTGGCCGATGACGTCATGGTGATGTACGCCGGCCAAGTGGTTGAAAGCGGCTCGGTAAAAACCCTGTTCGACGACCCGCAGCATCCGTACACCATCGGCCTGATGGGCTCGATGCCGTCCATTGGCCCCAGGGAGGGACGCCTGGCGACCATCAACGGCCGCGTGCCGACCCCGGCTGAAATGCCCGAAGGTTGCCGCTTCGCCGGGCGTTGCCCATTCGTCATCGCCGCCTGCCGCGAGGCGCGTCCGCCGTTGCTGGAAGTCTCGCCCGATCATTTCGCCGCGTGCATCCGCGTGCCGCTGGAACAGCACTTGGGAGTCAGCGCATGAGCGCAGCAGAACGCGACACTAGCCCGATACCGGACACGCAAGCGCCGATCCTGGAAAGCATCGGCGTCAGCAAACACTTCTTCAGCGAAAGCGGTTTGTTCCAGCGCAAGAAGCCGCCGGTGCAAGCGGTCAATGAAGTGTCGCTGGCGGTGCGCAGGGGCGAAACCCTGGCGCTGGTGGGCGAATCTGGCTCAGGCAAATCGACCCTTGGCCGGGTGCTCCTTAACCTGCTCAAACCCACCGCCGGCGATGTGATTTACGAAGGCCGCAACCTGGCCAATCTGGCGCCGGAGAAACTGCGGCAGGTGCGCCGTGATCTGCAGATCATCTTTCAAGACCCGTTCGCCTCGCTCAACCCGCGCATGAGTGTGGAAGCGATTGTCGGCGAGCCGATCTGGCTGCACCGCGATGACAGCCGCAGTGCGCGTCAGGACAAGGTCGCCGAGCTGCTGCGCACGGTCGGTCTGGCGCCGGAGCACGGCAGCCGTTTTCCCCATGAGTTTTCCGGCGGCCAGCGCCAGCGCATCGGCATTGCTCGCGCTTTGGCTTCGGAGCCGCGTCTGATTCTGGGTGACGAACCGGTGTCGGCGCTGGATGTATCAGTGCAGGCGCAAGTGGTCAATCTGCTGGAAGACCTCAAGCATCAGTTTGGGCTGACGCTGGTGATCGTTGCCCACGGCCTGGCGGTGATTCGTCACATGAGCGACCGCGTGGCGGTGATGTACCTGGGCGAGATCGTCGAACTGGCGCCGGTCAACGCGCTGTTCGAAACGCCCTTCCATCCTTATACCCAGGCGCTGATGGCCGCCGTGCCAGTGAGCCATCCTGACTTGCGCCACCCGCGCCCGGTGCTGGGGGGCGACATGCCGAGCCCGAGCAAGCCGCCCTCGGGCTGCCGCTTTCACACCCGCTGCCCCCACGCCAAACCCTTGTGCCGTGACGTCAAACCGGTCTTCGAAACCGTTGAAGCCGAGCGTCAGGTCGCTTGCCACTACTGGCGCGAAATCGCCAACGCCGGGGCCGGTTCGCTGGTAGTCCCCACGCCGAGCGCGGCCTACAGCCAGCGCCTGAATCTGTTCAAAAGCCATCAAGCCTTATCTCTGGAGAGTCAGCCATGAAGTTCGCCCACCTGATGACGGGAACGCTGTTACTGCTCGCTGCCAACGCTGCCTTTGCCGAATCCACCCTGCGCATCGGTATTCAGGACGATCCGGACGTGCTCGACCCTCACCGCTCGCGCACCTACTCGGGGCGTCTGGTCTACACCGCGCTGTGCGACAAGTTGGTGGACATCAGCCCGCAGCTCAAATACGTGCCGCAGCTGGCCACCGCCTGGAGCTGGAGCGAGGACGGCAAAACGCTGACCATGACCCTGCGTGACGGCGTGACCTTCCACGACGGCGAAGTGTTCGACGCCGCCGCCGTGAAGTTCAACCTGGACCGCGCCCGCACCCTGCCCGACTCCCTGCGCAAGAGCGAGTTGTCTTCGGTTGAAAGCGTGGACGTGATCGACGCCAAAACCGTGGCAATCAAGGTCAAGCAGCCCGACGCCACATTGATTTCCCAGCTGTCGGACCGCGCAGGAATGATGCTTGCGCCCAAGGCCTCGGCCACCGAAGTCGGCTCCAGACCGATCTGCTCCGGGCCGTACAAATTCGTGCAGCGGGTGCAGCAGGATCGCATCGTGCTGGAGCGTTTCGACAACTACTGGAACAAGCAGGCGTACCACTTCGACAAAGTGATTTTCCTGCCGATCCCCGACACCTCCGTGCGCCTGGCTAACCTGCGCTCGGGGGATCTGGACATCATCGAACGGGTGGCGCCCACCGACGTGAAAACCGCCAAGGCCGACAGCAAATTACAGGTCTTCAACACGCCGGGCCTGGGTTACATGCAGCTGATGTACAACACCAACAATGGCGAACGCGCCAAGACGCCGATCGGTCAGGACAAGCGCGTGCGCAAGGCGTTTGAGCTGGCTATCGACCGTGACGCGATCAATCAGGTGGTGTTCGAAGGGCTGTTTGCGCCGAGTGCGCAGCCGTTCCCGACCAGCAGCCCGTACTACGACAAGAGCCTGCCGATCCCGGCGCGCGATGTGGAGCAGAGCAAAAAACTGCTGACCGAAGCCGGCGTGAAAATGCCGCTGGAAGTGGAGCTTAAAGTGGCGAACAACCCGATCGCCCAGCAAGTGGGGCAGATCGTTCAGGCGATGGCCGAAGAAGCCGGTTTCAAGGTGAATCTGGTGGCCACCGAATACGCCACGCTGCTCAGCGAACAGCAGTCGGGCAACTTCCAGATCGGCATGACGGCCTGGTCCGGGCGTCCTGATCCGGACGGCAATATTCATCAGTTCGTGACCTGCAAGGGCGGCCAGAACGACGGCCACTTCTGTGATCCGAAACTGGATGATCTGCTGAACAAGGCCCGCACCACCAACGACGAAGCCGCGCGTCAGGCGCTGTACTTCGAGGCGCTGCGTGTGCTGGCCGTGGATGTACCGGGTAGCTACCTGTATTTCGATCCACGCATCATCGCCATGCGCAGCAATATCACCGGGTTCGTGCCAAGCCCCGATGGTTTGATTCGCCTGACGGACGTTGCTTTTAAATGATCACCCCGCTTGCGGCTAACCGGTTCGACTTCGAGGATTGCGCATGCTGACATTCATCTTCAGACGCTTGCTCAGCGCCATCCCGACGCTGATTCTGGTGTCGCTGTTCGTCTTCACCCTGCAGAAACTGCTGCCGGGTGATCCGGTGCTGGCGATGGCAGGGGAAGAACGCGACCCGGCGGTGATGGAGTATCTGCGCGACAAATACCGGCTCAACGATCCGGTGCCGCTGCAGTACATCCATTGGGTGGGCAACGTGCTGCAAGGCGATTTCGGCACGTCGCTGCGCACCGAGCAACCGGTGACTGCGCTGCTGGCGTCAAAGCTGCCGGTGACCATCGAACTGGCGGTGCTGGCGTTGCTCATCGCGCTGCTGATCGGCATTCCCACCGGGGTCATTTCCGCCGTGCGCAAGGGCACGGCGGTGGATTACGGGGCCAATATCTTTGCCTTGTCGGGGATCTCCATTCCGCACTTCTGGCTGGGGATTGTGTTGATCATGATTTTCGCCGTGAAGCTGCAATGGCTCCCCGCCTCAGGCTTCGTGCCGCTGGGTGAAGACGTCGGGCAGAACCTGAAAACCCTGATCCTGCCGGCCTTCGTGCTCGGTGCCGGGCTGTCCGGCGTGCTGATGCGCCACACCCGCAGCGCGATGCTTGAAGTGCTGCGCGCCGATTACGTACGTACGGCCAGGGCCAAGGGGTTGTTCCCGCGCACGGTGATTTTGAAACACGCGCTGCGCAACGCGCTGATGCCCATCGTCACCCTGACCACGCTGCTGTTTGGCGAACTGCTGGGCGGCGCGGTGCTGACCGAGCAAGTGTTCAGCATTCCGGGCTTCGGCAAGATGATCGTCGACGCTGTGTTCAACCGCGACTACGCCGTGGTGCAAGGCGTGGTGCTGTGCGTCGCCATCGGCTTTGTGCTGCTCAATCTGCTGGCGGATGTGCTGTACCGCATGATCAACCCTCGCCTGAGGACTGCCTGATGACCGCGATAGCCCCGCAAGCCTTCCGAGCCAACGACATCGCGCTCAAGCCCCGCACCCGCTCGCCGTTCGTGCGCAAGTTCCTGGCCAACAAAGGTGCGGTGATTGGTTCGGTGGTGCTGCTGGTGTTCATCCTCGCTGCGCTCCTGGCACCGTGGATTGCGCCGTACGATCCGCTGAAAGCGAACTTTTTGGCCGTGCGTAAAGCGCCATCGATGATGTACTGGCTGGGCACCGACGAACTGGGGCGCGATCTGTTTTCCCGACTGCTGTGGGGCGCGCGCAGCTCGTTGCTGGCCGGCGGTGTGTCGGTGGCGATCGCCATGGTCATCGGCGTGCCGCTGGGGCTGATTGCCGGTTACTTCGGCGGCAAGCTCGATGCGGTCATTTCTCGCATCATGGAAGCGCTGCTGTCCTGTCCGTTTCTGGTGCTGGCGATTGCCTTGGGCGCGTTCCTGGGCCCGAGCCTGACCAACGCGATGATTGCCATCGGCCTGTCGGCGATGCCGATTTTCTCGCGACTGACTCGCGGCCAGGTGCTGGCGATTCGTCACGAGGATTATTTGGAAGGCGCCCGCGCCATCGGCCTGCCAGATCGCTGGATCATCCTGCGCTACGTGCTGCCCAACGTGATGTCGCCGCTGGTGGTGCAAGCCACGCTGACCATCGCTTCGGCCATTCTTGCCGAAGCCAGTTTGTCGTTCCTCGGTTTGGGCCAGCAACCACCCTCGCCGTCCTGGGGCTCGATGCTCAACACCGCAAAAAACTTCATGGAACAGGCGCCCTGGATGTCGATTGCCCCCGGTGTGGCGATCTACATCACGGTCTTGTGTTTCAACCTGCTGGGCGATGGGTTGCGTGACGCCCTGGATCCGAAAAACTAATACTCAGGCTTTGTGAAAACGTCACGAGCGATGGCAAGACAAGGCAAAAGCAGGCCGGAAAGCGGAGTCTAGGTGTTCTAAATGAGCATTTCCGGCCTGCTTTTAACGCCGTATTGCCGAGCGCAGTAGTTTTCACAGAGTCTGAAATTTTCACTGCCAAGAGAGTCTATTCATGTTCGATGATCTGGATTATAGCCAACCTTACGCGTCCGCCCGCTCGCCGGTGATGGGCAACAACATGGTCGCCTGCTCCCAGCCTCTGGCTGCCCAGGCCGGTCTGGACATGCTGCGCAAAGGCGGCAACGCGGTGGACGCGGCGATTGCGGCAGCGATGGTGCTGACCGTGGTCGAGCCCACCGGTTGCGGCATTGGCAGCGATGCCTTCGCCATTGTCTGGGACGGAAAGAAGTTGCAGGGCCTGAATGCCTCGGGGCGCTCGCCCAAAGCCTGGACCCCTGAGTTTTTCGAAGGCCAGAAAGAGATGCCGCAGCGCGGTTGGGGCGCGGTCACCGTACCAGGCGCGGTGTCGGCCTGGGTGGCGTTGTCTGAGCGTTACGGCAAGCTTCCCTTCGCAACGCTGGCCGAACCTGCCATCGGTTATGCGCGCGATGGCTATCAGGTCACGCCAATCATCGCCGAGTTGTGGCGTCGCGGTGCCGGGCTTTTGAAAGATCAGCCGGGTTTTGCCGAGTGCTTCCTGCAGGGCGGCAAGGCGCCGAAAGCAGGCGAGAAAGTTCGCTTGAAAGACCACGCGAAAACCCTGCAATCGATCGCCGACACCAAGGGCGAATCCTTCTATCGCGGCGAGTTGGCGCAGGCGATCATCGCCCACGCCCACACCAATGGCAGCGTCATGAGCCTGGATGATCTGGCGACCCACAGCGTGGACTGGATCGACACCTTGTCGGTGCCCTACGCTGGTGCCGTGGTCCACGAACTGCCGCCTAACGGCCAAGGCATCGCCACCCTTTCCGGCCTGACCATGCTCGAAGCCTTGGGCGTCGGCGAGCACCCGGTGGACAGCGTCGAGACCGTGCACCCGGTCCTTGAAGCCATGAAGCTGGCGCTGGCCGATCTTGACGAGCACGTGGCCGACAACGACCACATGCGGGTGCGCTCCGAGCATTTACTGGACCCGTCCTACCTGATGGAACGTGCCGCGCTGGTCAACGAGCAGGCGGCCAATCCGGGCCACGGCTCGCCCAAGGCTGGCGGCACGGTGTACCTGTCGGCGGCAGACGAGAACGGCATGATGGTTTCGTTCATTCAGTCCAATTACATGGGCTTTGGTTCGGGCGTCGTGGTGCCGGGCACCGGGATCAGCCTGCAGAATCGTGGCGCGGGTTTCACCCTTGACCCTGATCACGTCAACACCGTTGCGCCGGGCAAGCGACCTTTCCACACCATCATTCCGGGCTTTGTCATGAACGCCGACGGCACGCCGTTGATGTCCTTCGGCTTGATGGGCGGCCCGATGCAGGCCCAAGGTCATTTGCAGATGATGATGCGCATCCTGCGCTACAAGCAGAACCCGCAGGCGGCAGCAGATGCACCGCGCTGGAGACTGGAAGCGGGCTTGAAAGTCGCCGTCGAGCGCTCGTTTGATCGATTGGTGGTGGCAGAGCTACGCGCCAAGGGCCACGACATCGACGTCGAAGAGCCCAGTGGTGTGTTTGCCTTCGGCGGCGCGCAGATCATCCAGCGCACCGAGCATGGCTATGTGGGCGGGACCGATCCGCGCAAAGACGGGTTGGTTGCGGCGTATTGATTTCACGTTATCGGAGCGGCGAACTCCAGATTCTGCCCGGAGGGCGTAGGAGTCCGGCTTGCCGACGATGGGCTGCGCAGCGGCCCTGAAACCAGACACCACGGTACGTCAGACACACCGCGCGCTTCGGTTTTGCTGCCGCTTCGCGGCAGATCGCCTGCAAGCAAGGCTCCTACGGCCTTCGGCCAGAATCAAAAGCAAAAAAGCGCCTTAAGGCGCTTTTTTAACGGTGCGTGCTCCGGCGAATCACGCCACCACAGGAATCAATGGATCCGCCGCCGCCAGGGCCGACACGCGATCGGCCGCCGGTGGGTAGATCCACACCGAGTTGATGGTGGTTTTCAGCGCTTTGGCTTCGGCCCTGATCAGTTTCACCTGACGATCCCAACCTTCGGTGTACACCGCGCCCCACTCGCCCAGGTCCAGGCAGGTAACGTATTTGACCTGGCTGTACGGGGTCGGCGCTTCACCCAGCAGATCAGCAGCGACATTATTGCCGGCCGAGCGACCCAGAGCGATGGCGTGCTGGCAGGTCATCATCGCGAAGTTGCCCTCATCATCCGTTGCGGCATAGGCGGTATCGCCAGTGGCGTAGATATCTTCCTGACCAATGACTTTCAGATTGCGATCAACGTGCAAGCGCCCATAGCTGTCGCGCTCGCCGGGGATTTGTTCGGTCAGTGAGCTGGCACGCACACCCACAGTCCAGACCACGGTGTTTGCATCGATGCGCTGGCCGTCGCCGAGGGTGACGCCGTTTTCGTCCACCGACACCACCGAGGCGTTGAGCCTCCACTGAACGCCCAGGGACTCGCTGGCTTCAACGATGGAGGGGCTGATGTTTTCACCCAGTGAGGCGCCGATCTTGCTGCCGCGGTCGACGATGATCACGTTGACCTTGGCGTTGGCACCCAGCACGGCGCGCAGACGAGCCGGCATTTCCGTAGCGGTTTCGATGCCGGTGAATCCACCGCCTGCCACGACCACAGTGTTGCGCGCTGCGGACTCAGGCTGCTGCGCCAGGGCTTTGATATGGGTTTCAAGACGGCTGGCTTCAGCGATCAGGTCGACATCGAACGCATGCTCGACACCTTTCACGGCAGTCGGACGAACGACCCGACTGCCGGCCGCCAGCACCAGCTTGTCGTAACCAAGGGTGGACGAGGTGCCGTTGGCATCGGCGAACTCGACACGTTTGCCGGCGACATCGATCTTGCCGGCCACACCGCGCACGAACTTCACGCCCACGGCGTCGAACAGCGGACCTAGCGGGGATTTCATCTGATGCACGTGCTGCTCGTAAAAGCGCGGGCGTACCGCCAGTTCGGCCTGCGGGGCCAGGACCGTGATGTCCACGTCATCGCGCTTGTGCATGTCCAGCAAACGCGCCGCGCTCAACGCACTCCACATGCCACCAAAACCTGCGCCGACGATCAGAATCTGCTTTTTCATTGTGTGCTCCGGATAAGTAAAAAGTCGTTTTCGGTATGAGTAAGCGCTGGCGATGGCGTCGATGACGTCGGCCGTTGCTGGTTGATCCGGTCGGAGTTAGCGACCACCTCAGGACAACTACGACTCTATTGATCGGAGTTAATTTCAGCAAGCAGTTTTTTCCCTTGCCTGTAGGACACAGCAGTTCTCAGTCCTCAAAAAAAGCTCTAGACCGGTCATTTACCGTGGGAATTGGGGGATTAAAAAAGTTTGAACAGCTGCCCGCTGGTCGCGAGGACATAACGATTTCTTGCTGAACGCCCATCTAAATTGGTAGCTTCAGCCGATCAATCCAGTCGGAGATACACATGTCTCTTTACAGTGCCGGCGTCGAGTACGGCATTCACTGTCTGTTGCTGTTGATGGACGAGCGTGGCGACAGCCGCGAAGCCAGCGTGCGTGACCTGGCCGAGCTGCAGGGCGTGCCGCTGGAATATCTGGCGAAAGTGTTTACCAAGCTGGCCAAGGCCAAACTGGTGGTGGCCACCGAAGGCGTGCGTGGGGGCTTCAAACTGGGCAGACCGTCAGATGAGATCAGCCTGCTGGACATCGTCCACGCCATTGACGGGCACAAGCTGATTTTCGATTGCAGGGAAATTCGCGGCCGATGCGCGGTGTTCGACGGCTCGCCGCCCGACTGGGCAGTATCCGGCATGTGCGGCATTCACGCCGCCATGATGACTGCGCAAAAACGCATGGAAGAGGCGTTGGCTCAGCAAACCATTCTGGACCTGGGACGACGTACTGCGCGCAAAGCACCGCCGGAATTCGGTGCTCAGGTGAACGGCTGGCTCAATGAGCGAAAGGAAAATAAAGCGGCCGGGATTGCTGTGGTGGATGTGACCGAGTAAGGCCGCTGGGGTCAATCAGCTCTGTAGGAGCGAACTTGTTCGGGAGACGACTTACCCGATAAAACCCGTTGATCGCCTCGCCAACAAGTTGGCTCCTACAGGTATGCGTAAATCCATCAAGGAAACACCACTGCATACACCGCAATCAGACTCAGCACGATAACCGTCGTCCCCAGCACCACCACCTCACGCAACGGCGCCGGAATGCGCTTCACGCACATGCCCTTCGTGCTTTTGCGGTAGCGGGCGTTCAGCCCGATTTGCACCAGCAGGCAGGCCATCAGCGCACCGATGGTCGGCAGTAATGCCCACACGCCGAAGTGCGGAATCCAGCGCAGGAAAAGGATGCAGCAGATGATCAGCGTCAGCAGCGTCCGCCGCCAGGCGAGCAACGTACGCTCTGGCTGCAACCCCGGATCATCGTGGCCGATGGCAGCCATTTTGCGATCCCCGGCGCGGTCTGTCACGACGCGCCGACACTCAAGAACACGATCAACCCCGCGGCGACCAACGCCCCACCGATGGACAGGATCGGCACCAGCACCGGTAACGGCAGCGGTTTGCGCTGGCGCATGGCGCGCTCCACGTTCAACCAGCGCACGCAGGCACTGCCGCTGACCAGCATCGCCAGCACCAGCAAGGTCAGCGCCACGCCCCGGCGCAAGTCAGGGCCGAACACTTCACCCGTGAAGGCCTCCACCGCAATGCCGCCGGCCAGAAAGGCCAGCGCCGTACGGATCCAGGCTAGAAAGGTGCGCTCGTTGGCCAGGGTAAATCGGGGGTCAGGTTCGCAGCCGGCGCCTAATAAAGAAGCGCTCAGTCCTTGACGATCAGGCGCAGCGGGTTTGGAAGGGTCCGGAGAAGTCATGTCGCACCGTGGTCGGGTAGAGTGCGCAAATCATAACGCCCACCGGATCGAAAGGCCCGCGCCGGATACGTGACGCCGATCAGCCTGTCGCGCCACGCTATATAGATGTCGCGCAAAAATGATTGAGCCAGATGATGGACTGAATGTGGGAGGGAGCTTGCTCGCGATGAGGCCGGTACAGCCGTGACATCTGCGGGGCGGCAGGTATCGAATCGCGAGCAAGCTCCCTCCCACAAAGATCTCGGTCATCCAGAGGAAGGTGCCTGCTCGCAAATGCGGTCATTCAGCCAAAGGTTAAAGGACGAGGCGTCGGTCACTTCTTAGCCAAATCCATCCACACCGCCCCATTCGGGAACTGATAACGCTCCAGCGTTTCGGGGTGCATCTCGATGCTGTAGCCAGGACGCTGCGGCGGCATGTAGCGGCCGCGACGGATCACCACCGGATCGAGGAAATGCTCGTGCAGATGATCCACGTATTCCAGCACGCGGTTTTCAAGGGAGCCGGACACGGCGATGTAATCGAACAGCGAGATGTTCTGCACGTACTCGCACAATCCGACGCCGCCACCGTGCGGACACACCGGCACCTCGAATTTCGCCGCCATCAGCAGCACCACCAGCACTTCGTTGAGACCACCCAACCTCGCCGCGTCCACCTGGCAAAAATCCAGCGCCCCGGCCTGGAACATCTGCTTGAACATCACCCGGTTGTGACAGTGCTCGCCGGTCGCCACGCCAATGGGTTTGATCTTCTGGCGGATGGTGGCGTGCCCGAGGATGTCATCGGGGCTGGTGGGCTCTTCGATCCACCACGGCTCGTATGCGGCCAACCGGCGCATGTTGTGGATCGACTCCTCGACGCTCCAGACCTGGTTGGCGTCCATCATCAGCGTGCGCTCCCAACCCAGCTCGTCCCGCAGAATCGCAGCGCGGCGCAAGTCTTCCTCGATGTCGGCGCCGATCTTCTGCTTGATGTGGGTCCAGCCCTCGGCCACAGCTTCGCGGGCCAGATGACGCATTTTCTCTTCCGAATAACCCAACCACCCCGGCGCTGTGGTGTAGCCGGGGTAGCCCTGTTCGAGCATCTGCGCCTCACGTCTGGCTTTGCCCGGCACCTGGCGGCGCAACAAAGCGATGGCTTCTTCGGGGGTGATGGCGTCGGTGACGTAGCTGAAATCCAGGCATTTGACCAACTGCTCAGGAGTCATGTCCGCCAGCAGCTTCCACACCGGCTTGCCCTCGGTCTTGGCCCACAGGTCCCACACCGCGTTGACCAGCGCAGCGGTTGCCAGGTGGATCACCCCCTTTTCCGGGCCGAGCCAGCGCAACTGGCTGTCGCCCGCGGTGATGTTGTGCCAGAACGCGCCCATGTCGGCGGTGATGTCTTCCAGGGTCTTGCCGACGATCATCGGCGCAAGCGATTCAATTGCCGCGACGCAGATTTCGTTGCCGCGGCCGATGGTGAAGGTCAGACCGTGACCTTCCAGGTTGTCGGAAGAGTCGGTGTGCAGCACCACATAGGACGCCGAGTAGTCAGGCGCGCTGTTCATGGCATCCGAGCCATCCAGCGATAGCGAGGTCGGGAAACGGATGTCGCGGGTTGTGACGCAGGTGATGGTGGTTGGCATGGGGGCTCTCTTGTTGTTCTGGGACAGTTCGCGCAGTAAGGGCTGCGAATAAATCGACTGTAGGCCCAATCGACATACGCGCATAATCGCCAGATCCTAATCATCGATATCAGATTCGATATGCCAAATGACACCGCCGATCTTCCTTCCTTCAGCAGCCTGAAAATCTCCAGCCGGCAGATTGCCCTGCTTAACGCCTTGGGCGAACTGGGTAATCTGGGCAAGGCCGCCAGCGCGATTCACACCTCGCAACCTGCGGCCAGCCTGTTGCTCCAGCAACTGGAGGAGCGGCTGGGTGTTCAGTTGTTCGAGCGTTTGCCAAGGGGCATGCAGCCCACGCTGTACGGCGAAGTGATGATTCGCTACGCCCAGGGCGCGCTCCATGAGTTTGAAAACGCCGAAGCGCAGATCGCCGAACTGGCGCGCGGTGCCCTGGGCCGGGTGCGCATCGGCGCCGTGATGGGGCCGGTGCCGACGCTGTTGACCCGGGGCGTGCTGGCGTTCAAGGCGCAACACCCCAACGTGCGCATCTCGATTGAAGTGGGCACCAGCGATACCCTGCTGCCGGCGCTGATTCGCGGTGATTTCGACGTGGTGCTCGGGCGCCTGCCGGATCAGATCGACAGCCACGGCATCGACATTCAGCTGTTCGAACAGGGCGAACGGATGCGCATCATCGCTCGCCCCGATCACCCGCTGGCGGGGCACGCCAGGCCGACGCTGGCCGATCTGGCCCGGCTGACGTGGATCCTGCACCCGATGGGCAGTCCGATGCGTCGTCAGGTCGAACATGCGCTACAGGCCGCGCAATGGGTGCATCCGCTGGACATCGTGGAAACCGCCTCGATCCTGGCGACGACTTCGATGATCGAATCTTCCGACATGATTGCCGTGGTCCCCAATGATGTCGCCGATCACTATCAGCGCTATGGAATGATCGCCGTATTGCCGGTGGAACTGCCGCTGGCGATGGCCAACCTCGGCGTGCTGACGTCCAAGTCACGGCCGATGTCGGCGGCGGTCGAGCAGTTCATGCTGAGTCTCAAAGCGCAAAATCCTGCGGCGCAGAGTTGATAACCGCGGGTTATCAATCAATCGAAACCTTTCATTGGGAAATTATCAAACGGCTTCATAGAGTGATCGGCAACTGATACGGGCGCCCCGACCCCGTGCATAACAAGAAACTGACTGCCTGCTCTGGCGCTGTCCCTGGTGATGTTCCCTGCCCCGGGAGCCGTTGCGTTGTGAACGCAGATGCAGGCCGCGACCGTCCTGAGAGGCTTCATGGAACTCATTGCCAAAACGCCCGCCTTCGACAGCAGCGCCGTGGTCATCCGGCTCAACCCCCTGGATAACGTGCTGATCGCTCGGCAGCCACTGAGTGAAGGCATGCGCCTGGCCGACGAAGGCATCACGGTGCTGGAAACCATCCCTTCCGGGCACAAGATCGCCACCGTTCGCATCGAACCAGGCCAGCCTTTGCGCCGCTACGGGCAGATCATCGGTTTCGCTTCGCAGCCCATCGAAGCCGGGCAACACGTGCATGTGCAGAACGTCGAAATGTCGGACTTTTCCCGGGATTACGCATTTGGTGTAGATGCCCACGACACCCCGAAAACCGAAGCGTTTTTCCAGGGCATCGTGAGGGCGGACGGTCGCGTGGCGACGCGCAATTACATCGGCATCCTGACCTCGGTGAACTGCTCGGCGACGGTGGCCCGGGCGATTGCCGACCGCTTTCGGCGTGACATCTTCCCCGAAGCGCTGGCGCAGTATCCCAATGTCGATGGCGTGGTGGCGCTGACCCACGGCTCCGGCTGCGCCATCGATTCCAAGGGCGAAGCGATCGACTTGTTGCGCCGAACTCTGGCTGGCTACGCAGTGCATCCGAACTTCGCCGCCGTTTTGGTGGTGGGGCTGGGCTGCGAAACCAATCAGATTCAGGACCTGCTGGACAGCCAGGGCCTGACCGCCAGCAATCAGCTGCGCGCCTTCACTATTCAGGGCACAGGCGGCACGTCGAAGACCATCGCCAGCGGCATCGAGCAGGTCAAATCCCTGCTGGGCGAAGCCAATCAGATCAAACGCGAAACCGTCAGCGCCCGGCATTTGCTGGTGGGGCTGCAATGCGGCGGTTCTGATGGTTACTCAGGGATCACCGCCAACCCGGCGCTGGGCAATGCAGTGGATAGATTGGTAGCAGCCGGTGGCACGGCCATTCTCTCGGAAACGCCGGAAATCTATGGCGCCGAGCACCTGCTGACACGCCGCGCCGTGAGCCGGGCTGTGGGTGAAAAACTGATCGAGCGGATTCACTGGTGGGAGGATTACTGCCAGCGCATGAACGCTGAGCTGAACAACAACCCATCGGCCGGCAACAAGGCCGGTGGGCTGACGACGATTCTGGAAAAGTCTCTGGGCGCGGTTGCCAAGGCCGGCTCGACCAATCTGATGGGCGTGTACGAATACGCTGAGAAGGTCACGGCCCAGGGCTTGGTCTTCATGGATACGCCGGGGTACGACCCGGTGTCGGCCACCGGCCAGGTCGCTGGCGGCGCGAACCTGATCGCCTTCACCACCGGGCGCGGTTCGGCTTACGGGTGTGCGCCTACACCGTCGATCAAGCTGGCGACCAACAACCTGATGTTCGCCTATCAGGAAGAGGACATGGACGTGAACTGCGGCGGCATTGCCGATGGCAGCACCACGATTGAGGAACGCGGCGCCTATATCTTCCAGATGATGCTGGACATCGCGTCCGGGCAGCGCAGCAAAAGCGAGCAGCACGGCTATGGCCAGAATGAATTCGTGCCGTGGCAAATCGGGGCGGTGACCTGACCCGATATCGACACCCGGGGTAGAACAATCTGCCGCTTCGTCCTGCCGTTGACGAGACGGCACAGCAACCTTAACAACAATAAAAAAGGTGCCTATGAAAAGCCTCAAGACCTACCAGACCATCACGATCGTCTTTTTGATGTGCTTCGGCATCGTCAATTATCTGGACCGCAGCGCGCTGTCCATCGCCAACACCACCATTCAGAAGGACATGCTGATCAGTCCCTCGGAAATGGGAATCTTGCTGTCCGCCTTCTCGCTGGCCTACGCCTTCGCGCAGTTGCCGATGGGGATGATGATCGACCGGCTGGGCAGCAAGATCGCCCTGGGCGGCGCGTTGATGGTCTGGTCGATTGCCCAGACAGCCTCGGGCTTTATCAACAGCTTCAGCAGCTTCTTTGCCCTGCGCGTATTGCTGGGTATCGGCGAGGCACCGATGTTCCCGTCGGCGGCCAAGACCCTGAACGAGTGGTTCGAACCCCATGAGCGCGGCACGCCCACCGGCATCGTCTGGTCCTCGACGTGTATCGGGCCTTGCCTGGCACCGCCGGTGCTGACGTTGTTCATGGTCAACTTTGGCTGGCGCGGGATGTTCATCATCACCGGCGTGATCGGCATTGTTCTGGCGCTGTGCTGGCTGATGTTCTACAAAAGCCGCGCGCAGTATCTGGCGCAGCTGGCAGCGAGCGGGCAACAGCCCGTGGTGACGGTCCCGGTTGCGGCTGTGGACGCCACGCCAAAACCTTCTTTCTTCGCCGGTTGGCTGGACCTGTTCAAACACCGCAGCACCTGGGGCACGTTTCTCGGGTTCATGGGCGTGATTTACATGCTGTGGCTGCACCTGACCTGGCTGCCGGGCTACTTCCAGCGCGAGCACGGCCTTGACCCGTACCAGACTGCCTGGCTGGTGTCGTTCGCTTACGTGTTTGGTGCGGTGGGGACCATCGTCGCGGGACGGATCTGCGACCGTTTGGTCAAACGCGGCGTGGGCGTGCTCAACAGCCGTAAATACACGGTGATCGGCGGGCTGGTGATTGCAGCGCTGTTTACCCTGCCGCTGACGTTCGTGACTGGCCTGACCGGCTGCACGATCTTGCTGTGCGGCGCGCTGTTCGGCATCAACCTGTCCAGCGCCACGGCGTGGATGGTGGTGAACACGGTGGTGGACACCAAGCGGGTGGCGTCGCTGGGTTCGATCCAGAACTTCGGCGGCTACATCGCAGGCTCGGTCGCGCCTATCGTCACCGGGTTCAGCGTGCAGTATTCCGGGCATTTTGCGAGTGCGTTCCTGATCAGCGCCATCGTTGCCATGCTTTCGGCGGTGGCCTATTTCGTCCTGCTCAAAGCGCCAATCCCGGAGCACAGCGCTCCATTGAAGCAAGCTGATAGCCATGGCAATGCGGGGGTTGAAGTGCGTTAAAACGGGGGATTCAAACTCGCTTCTGCGGCAGGCGTAGCAACTGCGTGCCGCATGCCGGGCGCGGAGTTTGCTTACAGGTTTTGCTGCCGCGTCGCGCAAGATCTTTATGATTGAGCATCGCACTGACTTTGTAGGAGCGAGGCTTGCCCGCGAAGCTGTACATGGGGTGTGTCAGGCAAACCAAATTCTCAGCTTCGCGGGCAAGCCTCGCTCCAACAACAGCCCAGGCTGCCTCCTGCAACAGCCGGGGCTGCCAGGGCATTCTGTGTCCAGATTCAGGTTGGCGGAGTTTGCTTACAGGTTTTGCTGCCGCGCCGCGCAAGATCTTTATGATTGAGCGTCGCACTGACTTTGTAGGAGCGAGGCTTGCCCTCGAAGCTCTACATGGGGTGTGTCAGGCAAACCAAATTCTCAGCTTCGCGGGCAAGCCTCGCTCCAACAACAGCCGAGGCTGCCTGGGCATTCTGTGTCCAGATTCAGGTTTGCTGCCGGTTTAATCGCGTCAAACGCCGCTCAGGCGCTTTTTTTCATACCCCAGCCCCGCAAACTGCCCTACTCTCTGTGCAGCAGTAGCTCTCAAGGAGTGGGGTTTGAAACGCAACGACGGGCTGGATTTCAACCCAAAAAGCCGACGCCTCAAGCGCATGCCTGTTCTGTGGCTGGCAGGGGTATTCACCATTTTGGTGTGCGTCTCGATTACTAGCATCACGCTGTGGCAACTGCGCGAAGCGCGCAATCACGAACTGGCCATGGCCAATACCTTTGCGTCCAACCTGTCACGCTCGATGGCGCAGCAGGCCGATGATACGTTCGATCAGGCCTCCATCCCCGTCGCCGGCATCATCGAACGACTAACCTACGACGGCTTCCAGGCGGCAGGGAGCCCACGCATGCATGATTACCTGCGTGCGACCGCCGCCAGTGTCGAGCAAATCCAGGGGCTGTTCATTTACGACAAGGACGGCAACTGGGCTGCCACGTCGCTGGGGAGCATGCCGGCCAAAGCCAACAACGCCGACCGCGAATATTTTCAGTTTCACAAAGCCATCGACAGCACGCTTGCGCACATTGGCAGTGCCATTCGCAGTAGAACCACCGGTGACTGGGTCATTCCGCTGTCGCGACGCATCAATGACGCCCAGGGCAACTTTGCCGGCGTGGTGCTGGCGACCATCGAAATGGTGTATTTCGACCGTTTCTTCGACCGCTTCGATATCGGCGGCAAAGGGGTGATCACCCTGGTGCTGGCGGACGGTACGGTGTTGGCACGACGTCCTTCAACCAAGACCTCAACCGGCACTTCAATTGCCGAAGGCGAGCTGTTCACCAAATACCTCAAAGAGCACTACGAAGGCACCGCCACGGTGATTTCGATGCTCGACCAGATCAAACGCATCTACGGCTACAAGCGTCTGGATCGCTACCCCTTGGTGGTGCTTGCGGGCTTGTCCGAGTATGAAGTGCTCGACGGCTGGCGGCAGAATGCCTGGCGCTCGCTGCTGGTGATCGTCTGCGTATTGATCGCCAACGTCCTGTTCGGCGTGTTGCTGTTTCAGCAAATCCGCTTCGGGCTCAGGGCTGAAACCCAACTGCGCATCGCCAGCCACTCGCTGGAAAAACTCGCCCTGCAGGACAGCCTCACGGGGCTGGCCAACCGCCGGCATTTTCAGGAGCTGCTGAGCCTTGAGTTTGCCGACATCAACCCGCACCCGTTGAGCCTGATCATGATCGATATCGACTTGTTCAAAAGCTACAACGATGAGTACGGCCATGTCGCCGGAGACAAATGCATTGTTGCGGTGGCGCAGTGCATCCGCGATTGCCTGAACCGCACCGGCGATCTGGCGGTGCGCTACGGCGGCGAAGAAATGGCAATTTTCCTGCCCTACAACAACTCGGCAGGGGCCTACGCACTGGCGGAAAAAATCCGTTTGACGGTCCTCTCGCGCAATCTGGAACACGCCGGCAATCCTCTCGGAATCGTCACCATCAGCCTGGGGGTGTACAGCTGCCTGCCCCACGAATGCCCGACCCTGGAAGCCTTCGTCGAACGCGCCGACACCGCCCTTTATGCCGCCAAACACAACGGACGCAACCGCACCGAGGTTCAAACCAGCGTCTGACCGATCCGGCTCAAGGGTCCGTTTATCGCAGCTCGTCAGGATTGATCACTATGCTGAACCTACCCATAGCCGATCACGCGGGTGGCAAACGATGCGCAGACTCTGGCGAAAATACCTTGAGGTGCTGGACACGGACCTGAACACGCAAGTGTTCGATAACATCAAGAACCTGTTGGTCTGTGCCCTGCTCTTCGCCGCAGGCACCCAGACCCTGCGCAGCGACGAGCCGTTCTTCTTCGGCGTATTCGCCGCCAGCATTGCCGGCTGGGGGCTGATTGCGGTCTCGGCGCTGCTGATGTTTCTGAGCATCAGCGATGGACTGCGCAGGCTGGCGAAGCTGCGTTATCACGTCCTGTTCCAGGTGGTGCTGTGCCTGCTTTATCTGATGGTAGCGTTGCGGGTGGTGGAAATGGTCTGGCGGTTCAGGGCGGGGTGAGAGGACTCTCATCCCGGCGCGGGTTTATCCCCAGCAACCTGCGGCCTGGACGATCCGCATTCGCCGAATGCTTGGGCTGGTGCGGATCGCTGGTTGAATGCGGTGCTTGAAGCCGATGCTCAGGTGACGATCAATCGTAGAACGGCTCGACCAGCGTGCGGCTGCCAACAAAGAAGCTGTCGGCGACCAATCGCAACGGTTGCAGGTCCAGGTCGCTGGCGCCATCCCCGATCAGCTGCTGGAAATGCCGATAGACCGCCGCGTACTCGCCCTCCTCCGACACCGCTTGGCGTACGCCGTCGATACTCAGCAAAGCGCCGCCGTTGTCCAGACGCAGCGTGCCTTCGGTGCAGCGGATTTCAATGCTCCATAGCTCGTCGTGACCATGGTCGAAATCGAACTCGGCGCGAATATCCAGTCGGCGCGCGTCGGACATTTTGATGGAAGCGGCAATGGGCGACTGGCAGTTGTCAGGCACGCGCAGCTCGGCAGCTTCGACGAACAGGGACAACGGCAGCAGATGGGTCGCAATCGATAGAGCATTGATACCGGGATCAAACACCCCCAGCCCGCCCGGTTGCCAGATCCACGCTTGACCGGGGTGCCATTTGCGCACGTCTTCCTTCCAGTCGATCTGCACGCTTTGCAGGGTGCGGGTGGCCAGCCATTCACGGGCCGCAGCGATGCCCGGGGCGTATCGCGAATGCCAGGCGAACAGACCGCTGACGCCCTGCTCCCGCGCCAGATCTACCAAGGCCATGGCCTCGCCGAGCGTGGCGCAGGGCGGCTTTTCTACCAGCACATGCTTGCCAGCCGCCAGCGCCTCACGCACCAGCGCGAAACGGCCTTGGGGCGGGGTGCAAAATGCGACGGCATCGACGTAAGGCCCCTTCTCCAGCAGCTCACTCAAGGAGGCAAAGTTCTGCACCCCGGCGCAAGGCTGGCCCTGAGTGGCCACTGCGACCAGTTCAAAGGCAGGATTGGCGAGAATCGCGGGGACGTGTTGATCCTGGGCAATCTTGCCGTAGCCCACCAGACCGAGACGAATCGGTTGCATCGATAACTCCTGAGTTTTTGTACTTATGTTGGGGCAGCAAACTAGACGTAAATCGCCGGGCAGACAATGGGATAACGGGTGTTCGCGACATTTTGATGCTGACCGCGGCCCTGTAGGAGTGAGCTTGGTTGCGAAGCTTTTGATGCTGCCCGGAGGGCATAGGAGTCCGGCTTGCCGACGATCTGCCGGGCACCGGCAGTAAAATCGGTGCATGCGGTGTGTCAGGCTCGATTGAAGGTGCTGAACGTGGGGCCGCTTCGCAGCCCATCGCCTGCAAGCATGGCTCCTACGCCTTCGGCAGAAGCAGGAATGCGGCGCGTAAGAATTTTATGCCTTCGGCAGAAGCAGGAATGCGGCGCGTAAGAATTTTATGCCTTCGGCAGAAGCGGAACTGCAGCGGGGCTTATATTTCACTGCACTCACCCTCGCACCTCGCGGTCTATCCTCATTGATCGCTTCAGCACGATCTTTCACCCTCCAGGAGCATTCCGACATGAACATTGATCTGACCGGCAAAACCGCACTAGTGACTGGCTCCACCCTGGGCATCGGTTATGCCATCGCCAGAGGCCTTGCGGGCACGGGGGCGCAGGTGATCGTCAACGGGCGCAAGCAAGAGGCGGTGGACGCCGCCGTTGCCAATATCCTGAAAGAAGTGCCCAACGCTCGGGTGCGCGGCGTGGCCACAGACGTCGGCAGTGCCAGCGGTTGTGAGGAATTGGTAGCTGCCGTACCGAACGTCGACATTCTGATCAACAACGTCGGCATCTACGGCCCGCAGGACTTCTTCGACACCCGGGACGACGTATGGCAGCGTTTCTTCGACGTCAACGTGATGTCCGGCATTCGCCTGTCCAGGGCCTACGCACAAGCCATGGCCGAGCGCGGCTGGGGTCGTATCGTCTTTATCTCATCGGAGTCGGCGCTGAACATTCCCGCGGACATGATCCACTACGGTTTCACCAAAACCTCCAATCTGTCGGTTTCCCGCGGGCTGGCCAAGCGCATGGCCGGCACCGGCGTGACGGTCAATGCGGTGCTGCCAGGCCCGACGCTGTCCGAGGGCGTTGCCGAGATGCTCAAGGATGAAGTGGCCAAGACCGGCAAGTCGCTGGAAGACGCCGCGGCGGATTTCGTCATGGCCCATCGACCAAGTTCGATCATTCAGCGTGCCGCGAGCATCGAGGAAGTGGCGAACATGGTGGTGTACGTCTCGTCCAAACAGGCGTCGGCCACCACAGGTGCGGCATTGCGCGTGGACGGCGGCGTGGTCGATACGATTGCCTGATCAACATGGGCCGCCGGGCCGCTGTTTATGACTCAGGCGGCCGCAATGGCCATGGGCTGGCGGCTGTTGTCACTCAGGAACTCGCTGAAGCGCGAGCGCAGCCAGCGTTCGCCCGGATCGTTGTGGCTGACACCGCGCCAGACCATCGACAACTCAAAGCCCGGCAACTCGATGGGTGCAAATTCGACGCTCAGTCCACCGCTGCCGGCCATGGCCTTGGCAATGTAATCGGGGACCACCGCCAGCAAGTCACTCTGCGCCAGCAATACCGGGAGCCCGCTGAACTGTGGCACCGCGAGCATCACCTGACGCTGACGCTTGAGGCGTTTGAGCGCATGGTCGGTGTCGTCGGCCAGATTGACCATAGAGGACACCGTCGCATGAGGACGCTGGCAGAACTCGTCCAGGGTCAGCGCCGATTTGCTGGAGTCGGCACGCAACACCATCGGGTGAATCATGCGCAGGAATTTGCGTTTCGCATTGGCCGGCAAGTCGCAGGTGTGGCTGATGCCGACGGAGATTTCACCGTTGGCCAACAAGGTCGGCATGCGGCTGCAATCGGCGCGATGGATAACCAGCCTGATGCCTGGCGCTTCTTGCCGAAGACGGTGCAACAGCGGCGGCAGCAAGGCGTACTCGACGTCGTCAGACAGGCCGATGTGAAACGTCGCGTTACTGGAGGCCGGGTTGAATTCACACGTCTGGCTCAGGGCGATGGCGATGGTGTCCAGGGCCGGGGTGAGAATCTGAAACAGCTCCTCAGCCCGCGCCGTGGGTTCCATCGAACGGCCGGTGCGAATGAACAATGGGTCATCGAACATCGTGCGCAAACGCCCCAGTGCGTTGCTGATGGTGGGCTGGCCGAGAAACAGTTTCTCGCCGACACGGCTGACATTGCGTTCCTGCATCATGGCTTCGAAGACCACCAGAAGGTTGATGTCGGCGCGGCGCAGATCGTTTCTGTTCAGCATTTCAGCCACCTGGGCAGATGCCCCGTTAGTGAGATGGATAGCCGACTGACTGCATGACAAATGAAGACTGACAGGCTCTGGCAGAACCTTTGCGTGCGGCATGTCAGTACTGTAATGGCGGGGAGTGAGGCTGTCGCTCATGCACAAGTGGATACAGCTAGCGTCTTGGTTTGAGCGATTCATACCTGTGTATATCAAACCGCACCCAAGGTGGGTTACGACGCCACCGGGTCAGCGTGCCCGTGCAGATAATAAAAAAACCGACGCCAAGGCGTCGGTTCATCGAGTCAATACGCAGTTTCGGCTGCGGTCAGTTTTTCGCGACCTGAGCCATCTCACCGGAAGTCACCAACGCCTTGAGCGAGGCGTCGAACTGCTTTAAAGCATTGACCTGCAGATCACGCTGTTGGTCGATTTGCGCAGCGATCTCGGGGGCGGCCTTGTCATGGACCCACACCGCAGACATCTCCTTGCCACCGTAGCCTTGCGCCTTACCAATGTATTGCAGATTGGCGTCGTAGAACTTCGCTTCAAAGCGTGCCTCGACCTGGGTATTACGCTGGGTCACCAGGCGGTTGTAGGTGTCGAGCATGACCACGACGTCAGGGCGCGCTTGCATCACCGCGTCAAGGTTGTCGTAGACGGTAACGGAGGCGAACTGTTTTTCCAGCGAGGCTTTGAGCCAGTCGATGGCCAGTTTGGGGTCGGAGCTGTTGACGAAGGCCTGGCGGATGCGCGAATCGAGGCCGCTATTCTTCACGCCCTTGAGCGCCATGGCGTGATAACGCTCCAGGTATTCGATATTGCTGACCGTGTTTTCGCTGTAGATCACGCCTACCGACTGGTTCGATTGCAGCGCCATGCTGCTGTCAGCGACGGGAGTCAGGTGGCACGCTTGTTCGTCGGCGGCGTAGGCCGGAACAGTGGCGGCGGCACCGCCGGTCAACACGGCGACAAGAGCCAGCAGGACAGAAATTCTCATCGCGTATCTCCCAAGTAAAGCCAGTTCGGTATGGGGCTATCCTCCTCTTTTGCCGGGAAAACAGAACTCGCGATTTCTGATGGTAACTATCGACTAAACGAATAGTGCCCCGCGGCTCTATCTCCGGCGTGATGAGGGTTCAAGCATCCTTCTTGTCGCGTTCACTGCAATGGACATCAATTCAGTGACAACTGAAATCAGCCCTCTCCTTTAAGTGGAGCGCGGTGCATACGATAAGTGCCGATAACTTTGCGGTTTAGTGCGCGTGCGGTCATACCACGCTGGGGAACTGCGCAAGGCTGCAATTGCGGTATGTCTGATACACCGCGACCCCGGAACCCCGCGCTGCTCGCCAGCTACAGGATTTGAGAGCAATTGGGATTTGAAACGCGACTGAAACCCTGTTGGAGCGAGGCTTGCCCGAGAAGCTGAGCATGTGTTGTGTCAGGCATACAGAGGAGTCAGCTTCGCGGGCAAGCCTCGCTCCAACGGCCTTCGGCCCGAATCAAACGCTGCCAGGGTTGACCTTAATGCCGATTCCTGTAGGAGCTGCCGAAGGCTGCGATTGCGGTATGTCCGACACACCGCACCGGTCGGGCGCGAGCCTGGAGCCTTGAGCGCTCGTCAGCGCCTGAGGGATTCGTCTCACTGCATCAACGAATACACCAGCGCCGATATCGCCACCAGCCCGATCACCACTACAAACACGTTTGAAAACTTGCCGGCGTATTGGCGCATGGCCGGGACTTTGTGGATGGCATACATCGGCATGAGAAACAGCAGCGCCGCGATCACCGGGCCACCCAGGGTTTCGATCATGCCCAGGATGCTCGGGTTGAGTGTCGCCACCAGCCAGCAGACCACCAGCATGAAACCTGCGGTCAGACCATCCAGCGCGCGTGGCGACGGGCGCCGCCCGGTCTTGACCACGAGCCCCTTGAGCCCTTCGCTGGCACCGATGTAGTGGCCCAGAAACGACTTGGTGATAGCCACGAACGCAATCAACGGCGCGGCAAAAGCAATGGTCGGATTGCTGAAATGGTTTGCCAGATACGACAGGATCGACAGGTTCTGCGCCTTGGCTTCGGCCAGTTGCTCAGGCGACAGGGTCAGCACGCAGCTGAACACGAAGAACAGCACCATCACCACCATCAACCCATGGGCGCGGGCGAGGATCTGCGAACTGCGTTGTTCGGCATGCACGCCGTACTGGCGCTTCTGATCGACCGCAAATGCCGAGATGATCGGCGAGTGATTGAACGAGAACACCATGACCGGGATTGCCAGCCACAACGTGTGCAGCAGTGCCGAGGGCGCAGGCAATGTCGTGGCCGTGGACAGAATCCCGCCGGTCCAGTGCGGCACCAGAAACACCGCCAGAAACAACAGCGCAACGATGAAGGGATACACCATCAGGCTCATCGCCTTGACAATCATGCGCTCCCCGCAACGCACCACTGCCAGCAGGCCGAGAATCAGCACGAAAGCGAGGATGGCGCGCGGTGGCGATTGAACGTGCAGCTGGTGCTCCAGAAAACTCGCCACGGTGTTAGTCAACGCGACACTGTAGATCAGCAGGATCGGAAACACGGCAAAGAAGTACAGCAGCGTGATCAAGGCACCGGCCGTCTTGCCGAAATGCTGCTCGACGACGTCGGTGATGTCAGCGCCTTCACGGCCCGACAGCACGAAGCGGGTCAGGCCGCGGTGCGCATAGAACGTCATGGGAAACGCCAGCAGCGCAAGGATCACCAACGGCCAGAAACCACCAATACCAGCGTTGATCGGCAGAAATAACGTACCGGCCCCGATCGCGGTGCCGAATAACCCGAGCATCCAGGTCGTATCGTGGCGGTTCCAGGAAGTCACACTGGCGGGCGCGGTGTCGAAGCGCTCTTGGACGCTGTTGGCCTGATCATTCATCCGGTCGATTTCTCCGTTGCCGGTGATAGCTTCATGGTCAAAAGCGCGTCGAATAACGTGGCAGTCGGCGCCCCTGACCGGTTCTGTACAGGGAAAGGGGCGCGATTGTCCGGGATTAGGCTGGAGAATCAAAGGGTTGTCTGACGGATGAGCATTTAGGGAAGCATCCGACACGATCGTAGGACTTTGTTGCAAGGCATGATCAGCCGAGCAGGAGTAGGATTGGCCGCGCGATGACGCAAGCCTGCGTACTTGGCTCGACATTTGCTCTCATCGCACGCCTGGCCGCTGTATTAATACTCCGATTGCTGTCGCAGGGATGTGTACGATTGAGAAGATTTCTTGTTTATCTGAGTGTGCGAATGCCCGCTTTACCGTTTTTGCCTGCCACCTTCGCCTGTGTGATCGCCTTCGGCGCTTTGCTCAGCGGTTGTGAAAAGCCCCCGGCCAGCGCGCTCGCCGAGCAAAAGACCCTGGTCGATGTGGTCATCGCTGCGCGTTCCAGCCAACCGCCGACAACCGTATTGACCGGTCGCCTGGAGGCTTACCGCACGGCGGAGATTCGCGCGCGGGTAGCGGGTATCGTCGAAAAGCGCACGTATATAGAGGGCTCCGACGTCAAGGCCGGGGCCTTGCTGTTTCTGATTGACCCCGCACCGATGAAGGCCAGCCTCGCCGCTGCCGAAGCAGAGCTTGCCCAGGCGGGCGCCACCGCCGATGCCGCCACCGATGTTGCACAGCGTTCCAAACAATTGCGTGACTACGACTCCATCAGTATTCAGCAGTACCGCAAAGATTTGTTTCTGGAAAAACAGCTGCGCGCCGCCGAGCAATTAGCGGCTGCGAAGGTGCGCAGTGCGCGTTTGCAGCTCGATTACGCCAGTGTCACCTCGCCCATTGCCGGGCGCGCGCGGCGGGCAATGATCACTGAAGGCGCAATGGTCGGTCAGGACGAAGGTACGAAGCTGACGACGGTTGAACAGATCGACCCGATTTACGTGAACTTCTCGCAACCGGCCAATGAGTTTCTGGCCCTGCGCAAAGCCACCGTCGTGCTGGAAAAAAGCAACGCGCCGATACCGGTGAATGTGCGCCTGGGGGACGGCTCCTTGTATGGCACGCCGGGCAAGCTGCTGTTTTCCGACACTGCCGTTGACCCGCTGACCGACACCGTGGCCATGCGCGCACTGTTCAGCAACCCCGATCATCTGTTACTGCCGGGCATGTACGTGCAGGTGGAGTTCGAGCATCCAGAATCGCAGCCGGCGGTGTTGATCCCGCAACACGCGCTGACCCGTACCCGCACGGGCGCCTTCGTCATGCTGGACGATAACGGCCATGCGCGGCAGGTCCCCGTCACTGCCGACACGCTGGAGGGCAAGCAGTGGCGCGTCACCTCCGGCCTGTCGGGCGGTGAGCGGGTGATCCTCGATGGCGGGGCCTTGAGCAATGGGCAAGCAGTGCAAGCCAAGCCTTTGACCAGCAACAGCAGTCTGGCCCAGCGCCAATAGGGAAGTTCATGTCCACCTTCTTCATTGATCGCCCGGTAATGGCCTGGGTGATCGCGATATTCATCGTCCTGGCCGGCGGCTTTGCTGCGTCCAGATTGTCGGTCGAGCAATACCCCAACGTTGCGCCGCCCAGGGTCACCATCAGCGCCACCTACCCTGGCGCATCGCCGGAAGTCGCCGAACGTACGGTGACCTCGGTGATCGAACGCGAGCTCAACGGTATCCCCGGCCTGCTCTATTTCAACTCCACCAGCTCCGAAGGGTTGGTTGAACTGAGTCTGTATTTCGAAACCGGCACCAACACCAAACTGGCGGCGGTAGAAGTGCAGAACCGCATCCGTCGGGTCGAGGAGCGATTGCCGGAAAGCGTGCGGCGACAAGGCATCGAAGTGGAACAAAGCGGCGAAAACCAGCTGCTGTTCGTCACCCTGACGGCCGACAACCCCAGCGTCGATGACATCCAGCTGGGTGACTTTGCCACCAGCATCGTGCGCCCTGCGTTGCTGCGAGTAGCAGGTGTTGGTCAGGTCGAGGTCTACAGCCCGGAATACGCCATGCGCATCTGGCCTGACGTGCACAAGCTCACCGCCACCGGTATCACCACCCGCGAATTGATCGATGCGATCAGCCTGCAGAATCAGCGCATCACCCTGGGAGCCATCGGCGCCTCGCCCTCCCCCGCGAACACCGCGATCACTGCGCCGCTGACCGTCCAGGAAGACCTGGACACGCCACATGCCTTCGGCGCCATCGCCCTGCGCGTCAACAACGACGGCTCGGCGCTGCGCGTAGCGGATGTCGCGCGGATCGAACTCGGTGGTAACAATTATGACTACCCGGCGTTCGTCAACGGCCGCTACGCCGGGGCCATCTCGATCAAGCTAGCCTCCGGCGCCAACGCCCTGAGCACCACTGAAGCGGTGAAGAAAACCATGGAGACCCTGGCGGTGCAGTTTCCGCCGGGCATGCACTACCAGACGGCGTTCGATACGTCGGTATTCGTCAAATTGTCCATCGTGAAGGTCGGCTATACGCTGATCGAGGCGATGGTGCTGGTGTTCCTGGTGATGTGGCTGTTCCTGGGCAGTTGGCGCGCAACGTTGATTCCAGGGCTGGTGGTGCCCATCGCATTGGCAGGCACGTGCGGTGTCATGTGGATGCTGGGCTTTTCGCTGAATGTGCTGACAATGTTCGGCATGGTCCTGGCGATCGGCATTCTGGTGGACGACGCTATCGTCGTGGTGGAGAACGTCGAGCGCATCATGCGCGAAGAAGGCTTGCCGCCAAGGCAGGCCACGCTCAAAGCCATGGGGCAGATCAGTGGCGCGATCGTCGCCATCACGCTAGTGCTGACCGCGGTGTTCATTCCCATGGCGCTGTTTCAAGGCGCGGTCGGGCAGATCTACCGGCAGTTTTCCGTAGCACTGGCCGTGCCGATGGTGTTGTCGGCGTTTCTGGCCCTGACCTTTACCCCGGCGTTATGCGCAACGCTGCTCAAACCGGTGGGGCACAAAAACTCCGTAGGCCGGCTGGCACGATTGAGCCCGGCGCTGGCGCGTTTTTACTCCCATAGCCTGACGGGCTTCCTGCGGCGTCCCGTGCGTTTTTTGCTGCTGTATCTGGCGCTCTTCGCGGTCATGGCGCTGCTCATGGTGCGCCTGCCTGGCGCCTTCTTGCCCAGCGAAGACAAAGGCGGTTTCGCCACCGTGATCCTGCTGCCTACCGGCTCCACTCAGGCCGACACCCGGGAGGTCCTGGACGAGGTGCAGGCCTTCATGAAAACCGACCCTAATGTCGCCAGCCTGTTCGCGATGCAGGGTTTCAGCTACTTCGGCGATGGCCAGAACGCCGGCATGATCTGGCCAACGTTGATTGACTGGAGCCTGCGTAAACAGCCGGATCAGCAATTGGAAGCGATCCTTGGCCGGGTCAATCAGCACTTCGAACACGGCACCGCCCGTCATCCGAAGGCACAGATCAAGGCGATCAATACGCCGCCGCTGCCGTCGATGGGGCGGATAGAAGGCGTTGATTTGCGCCTGCAGGACCGCAGCGGTCTGGGGCATGACGCGCTGATCGATGCGAAAAACCAGCTGCTGGCACTGGCGGCCAAGGACCCGGCGCTGGTGAACATGTCGTTCTCAGGCCAAGACGATGCGCCGCAGTTGCGGGTGTCGATCGACCGGCTCAAGGCTCAGAGCATGGGCGTATCCCTGAGCGAAATTAATCAGACCATGGCCACGCTGTATGGCTCGGACTATCTGGGTGACTTTATCTACAACAACCAGGTGCGTCGGATCATCGTTCAGGCCGAAGGCAAGGACCGCCAGCAACCAGAGAGCCTGCTGCAGGCTCGGGTGCGCAACCAGGCCGGTGACATGGTGCCGCTGAGCGCGTTCGTGAGCATGCGCTGGACTGTCGATGCACTGGAGATCGAGCACTTCAATGGCTTTGCCGCACTGCAAATCAGTGGTGCGCCCGCCAAGGGCTATAGCACCCGGCAGGCCATGGATGCCCTGACCCGGATAGTGGATGAGTTGCCCGGCGGGTTTGGCCTGGAATGGTCAGGGCAGTCCTATCAGGAGCGGGTGTCGAGCAATCAAATGCCGGTGTTGTTCGGCTTGTCGATCCTGGTGATTTTCTTCTGCCTGGCGGCGCTGTACGAAAGCTGGTCGATCCCACTGGCGGTGATTCTGGCCATCCCGCTGGGGGCCATCGGTGCGTTGCTGGCCACTACTTTGCGCGGTATGCCGGATGACCTGTACTTCAAAGTGGGGTTGATCACCGTGATCGGCCTATCGGCAAAGAACGCGATTCTGATTATCGAGGTCGCCGAAACCCTGCACCGGCAAGGGGCCTCGGTACTGCACGCAGCACTGGAGGCAGCACGTATGCGCTTGCGTCCGATCGTCATGACCTCGCTGGCGTTCATCTTTGGCGTACTGCCACTGATGCTCGCCACCGGCCCAGGCTCAGCCAGCCAGCGGGCGATCGGCACCAGCGTGTTCGGCGGCATGCTCAGCGCCACGGTCCTGACGCTGTTCTTCGTACCGCTGCTGTATGGGTTGGTGATGCGCTTTCGTCGGCACAAGACTATCGATGAACCAACACCCGAGCTGAAGGCCGCTGAAGCCTAGCGGCCAGGGTGGATCAAGCAGTGCCGGGGGAGGAGCTGCCTTGCAGCGGCATCTGCAACTCGACGCGCAGGCCATCGGACTGGCTGTCGAACCGCAGCGAGCAGGCGCAACGCAGCACAATCGCCTGCACGATGGCCAGGCCAAGACCGGCGCCGGGACTCGTACCGGTGCGCCAGAAGCGTTGGGTGAGTTTGTCCAGATCCGGTTCAGGTATACCGGCCCCGTGATCACGCACCAGAAAATGCGCCTGACCCGCAACGGTCTGCAGCGTCAGCTGGACTCGCGTGTTCGCCGCGGTATGGCGCAAGGCGTTGTCCAGCAGATTGCGCAGCGCAGCGATGGCCAGCACAGCCGGCATCTCGACCGGGGCGGTTGAAACCTGAGGCGTGATGATCAGCTCGATGCATTGCTCATTGCCGTGGGCTGCGTCGTGAATCGCCAGCCGCGCCACCTTCTCGGCATCACAGAGCACGCCGTCGTCGAACGACAGGCTGCCTTCGACCCGCGCCAGCAGCAGCAACTGCTCCAGCGTGCGGTGCATGCGATCAGCACCCTCTTCAGCATGGGCCAGTGCCTTGTCGCGGGAGGCGCCTTCAGTCATTTGCGCCACTTGCAGGTGCGTCTTGATGGCGGTCAGCGGGCTGCGCAACTCATGGGCGGCGTCGCCCGTCAGACGACGTTCGCGCTCCAGGGTCTGGGCGATGCGCTGGAACAGTTGGTTCTGGGTCTTGAGCAGCGGCTGCAACTCGTTGGGCAAGCCTGGTACGTCCAATGGCTCAAGGGAATCGGCGTTACGGCGTTTCAGGGCGTCGCGCATGCGATTGAGCGGCGCCAGGCCCTGACCGATAACAAACCACAGCACCGCCAGACTCCCGAGCAGCGCCACCAGCACCGGCACGGAAGCGGCGAGCAATACCGAACGGCCGAGTACATCACGCTCTTGCTGGCGATCAGCGGTGGTGATGCGTACCTCACCGTGAGTCAATGTGAAACTGCGCCAGCTTTCGCCATTGATCACTTGATCTCGGTAGCCGCTTTCATCGGCGGTCAGCGGTGATTGGGGGGTGTTGTGACTGCGGGCGAGGATTTCTCCACGCAACGAACTGACCTCACAGGCCATGGGGCTGGACACTGCAAGACGCTCGGCGTTAATGCCGCTGCCCTGCTGTTCCGGCATTTCCATCTGATCCATCAAGCCGGCAACCATTCGCGCCGACGCCGCCAGACGCTGGTCGAGCGAATCCATCATCTGCATGCGCAGATCAAGGAGCATCCAGGCGGCGGCGAGAATCCAGATCAATATGAAGGCGCCGCCAAGGGTCAGGCTCAGGCGCAGTCTGAGACTCATCATTGGGCGAGGTTCTCTGTGTCATGACCCGCAGGGCCCAGGCGATAACCCAAGCCGCGCACCGTTTCGATGACGCCGCCGCCCAGCTTGCGTCGCAGGTGGTGGATATGCACGTTGAGGGCGTTGCTTTCGACTTCATCCCCGAAGCCGTACACGCAATCTTTGAGTTGCTCGCCGGACATGACGCGACCGTGGTTGTGCAGCAAGGCATGGAGCAACGCCTGCTCACGGCGGGAAAGATCGACCGGTTGACCGGCCAGACGGGCTTCGCGACTGCTGGGATCGTAGGTCAGACAACCGTGCGCGATGACATTGACGCTGCGTCCGGCCATGCGCCGGATCAAGGTGTGCAATCGAGCGCTGAGTTCGCGCAGATCGAAGGGTTTGAGCAGGTAATCATCGGCGCCGGCCTGCAAGCCATCGACTCGGTCAGTCACGGTGTCACGGGCGGTGAGGATCAGCACCGGCAATTCGATGCCCTGCTGGCGCAACTGGCGAAGCAGCTTGAGGCCATCCTCGTCAGGAAGGCCGAGGTCCAGCACCATCACGTCGAAATGCGCCGCCGCCAGCATTGCCCGCGCTGCTGACGCAGTGGCCACCAGATCCACCGTCAGCCCCTGTGCATCCAGGCCTGCGACAATGCCGCTGGCAATCAGATCATCATCTTCGCAGAGCAATACGTGCATGGCCGGACTCGAAAAAAGGCTATTGAAGCGTGGGGGGATTAAGGCGCGATTATGCCATTTGATCATCGCTTCGCCGCTGTAGGAGCGAACGGTTTCGCGAGATGCCAAAACTGACTGGGTGCGTAGTCCGGCTTGCAACCACAGTCTCGGCCAGGCGGACCGCCACCGGTTAATACCGCCTTAATCACCACCTTACACCCTGCCCGCCATCCGATTTCCCAAGGAGTGGGCATGCGTAAGCTTGGGCTGTTGTTGGCGATGGTGTTCCCGTTACTGGCATACGCCGTTCCGGGGCCCCCGAGCCTTTTGTGGCTGGGGCCTGATGGCGAGGAACGGCGCCAGGGTAGGATCACTGGAGAGGTCGATGCCAAAGACTTTCTTGAGCAATGGCAAATCACACGGGAGCGTGGTTGATGCTGAGCTTTTCCATCGGCCCCTTCGCGCTGGCCATGACCCATCTGCTGCTGTTGATCGGCCTGACCCTGGCGACGCTGGTGGGCTGGCTTGCAGGCCGGACCAAGGGGGTGAATCCGGAAAAAGCGATATTCGGGCTGTTTGTGTTGGGCGTACTGGTCGCCCGCCTGAGTTTCGTGATCGTCTATTGGGCGCAATATCGGGACAGTGTGCTGGGCATCATTGACCTGCGAGACGGCGGCTTTCTGGCATGGCCGGGTGTGATCGCAGCTATGGCAGGCGGCGGACTCTACAGCTGGCATCGCCCCTCCCTACGCATTCCATTGGGCTTCGGCGCAGGGTTTGGCGTGGCGTTCTGGGTGCTGGCCAACGTTGGGATCAGTCAGCTGGAGCCTGACACCCGATTGCCGGCCGTGACCCTGCACAATGCGGCCGGAGAGTCGGTGCGGTTAAGTGATTACCAAGGCAAAAAACTGGTGATCAATCTGTGGGCCACCTGGTGTCCCCCCTGCCGCCGTGAGATGCCGGTGCTGCAGGCTGCACAGCGGGCCAACCCAGATGTGGTGTTTGTGTTCGTCAATCAGTCGGAGCCCCCTGAGGCCGTTGCGACTTTTCTCGCAACCCAGGGTCTGCATCTGGACAACCTATTGTTCGACAGCGGTGGTCTGCTGGCACGACAGGTCGGTTCTGCGGCCTTGCCCACCACACTTTTCTACCATGCCGATGGCAGCCCCTTGGCCGCGCATCTGGGCGAGCTGTCGTCGGCCAGTCTCCAGCGCAGACTGGACAGCTTCAGTACTGCGGCCGTTTCATCGTTTTCGCTTTCAAGGAGTGCTCAATGAGCCTGATACGTTTTTCGTTATTGGCCGTTTCCGGCTTGATGGCACTGCAGAGTGCCCTGTTGCACGCCGAAGAACTGCCGCCGGCCATCAAGGCGCTGGAGGCCAAGGGTGCCATCGTCAAGGGCAGTTTTGATGCACCCGGCGGGCTCAAAGGTTACGCCACGCAGTATCAGAATCAGGGCATGGCGCTGTACCTGACGGCAGACGGCAAGCATGTGCTGGCCGGTAATCTGTTCGATGAAAAAGGCGAAGATCTCAGTCAGGCACCTTTGCAAAAACTGGTTTACGAGCCTATGACCAAAGCCATGTGGACCCAGATGGAAGGCAGCACCTGGATTGCCGACGGTGCCGACACCGCGCCAAAGGTGATCTACCTGTTCAGCGATGCCAACTGCCCTTACTGCAACCTGTTCTGGGAACAGGCGCGGCCTTGGGTCAAGTCCGGCAAAGTCCAGCTGCGCCACATTATGGTGGGCATCATCCGCGAAGACAGCGCCGCCAAAGCGGCTGCGTTGCTGATGGACAAGAATCCGGGACTTGCGCTCGAAAAACACGAAGCGGCGGGCAAAGGCAGTTCGCTTAAAGCCCTGAGCAGCATCCCCAAGGACATTCAGAGCAAACTCGATGCGAACATGAAACTGATGGAAGACATGGGGCTGTCGGCAACGCCTTCTATTTTCTACAAAGACGAAGACGGCAACGTCCAACAGCAGCAAGGTGCGCCACGGCCCGAAGCGCTGGCGAAGATGATGGGGCCCAAATAGACCCTTCGCCGCCACGCGACAGACGAAAATAATTGCTGCGACCAACTGACCAATGGCGACCTGGCCCAAAAAGTGGATACTGCATCCGCTTGTCATCCATGTGAGAATGTCAACCAACATTCCAAGAGCCATAGTCGGGAGGCTCGTTCAATGCGTTACGCCGAAGATCATAAAGCCCAAACTCATCAACGCATTCTGAATGAGGCGTCTGCACGCTTTCGTAAAGACGGGATCGGTGCGACCGGCCTGCAGCCGCTGATGAAGGCGCTGGGCCTGACCCACGGGGGTTTTTATGCCCACTTCAAATCCAAGGATGATCTGGTTGAGAAAGCCCTGCGCTGTGCGGTCGACAAGTTGGGGGAAGCCAACAAGGAGAAGCTGGGAGCGGATAAGTCTGCGGCAGCTTTCATTGATCATTACCTGTCCAGTGCCCACCGCGATGCGCCCGAGAACGGCTGCCCGCTACCCACCATGGCCGCTGAACTGGGGCAACGCGGACAACCAAGCGAAATCACCGACGAACTGATTCAGCGCATGCTCGCCACTCTGGAGTCGCGTCTGCCCGGTGATGCCAACAGCGACGAGAGCGTGATGATGATGTCGGCCCTGGTGGGTGCGCTGGTGCTTTCTCGCAGTGCACGGGACCCCGCCCTGGCCGATCGCATCCTCGACACCACGCGCGAACAGCTCAAGCAACACGCCAGCAAAGACTGAGCAGACGCTCCCCTCTCCACAATGAGGGGAGCGCCGTCAGCGTCTCAAGGGTGCCAGCGCCGAAACAGCACGCTGGCATTGACCCCGCCAAAACCGAACCCATTGGACAACGCGTACTCGATTGCCATCGAGCGCGCCTCCCCGTGCACAATGTCGATGCCGTGGGCTGCTTCATCGGGGGTTTCAAAGTTCAGGGTCTTGGGCGCGACCTGGTCGCGGATCGCCAAGGCCGTGAAGATGGCCTCGATGCCGCCCGCTGCACCGAGCAGGTGGCCGGTGGCCGATTTGGTCGACGTCACCGCAACGCCATTGTGATCGCCGAACACCGCCTTGATCGCCGCCATCTCGCCCTTGTCACCCACCGGGGTCGATGTCGCGTGGGCGTTGACGTGCTGAATGTCGCGGGCCGTAATACCGGCCTGACGGATCGCTGCCTGCATGGCGCGTCGGGCACCGCTGCCGTCTTCGGGACCTGCCGTCAGGTGATAGGCATCAGCGCTGGTGCCGTAGCCGACCAGCTCGACAATGGGCGTAGCACCTCGGGCCAAAGCGTGCTCCAGGGTCTCGATGACCATGATCCCGGCGCCCTCGCCCATCACGAAACCGTCCCGGTCCTGGTCGAAGGGACGCGAGGCGCGTTCGGGTGTGTCGTTGAAGCCGCTGGACAACGCACGCGCGGCAGCAAAACCGCCGAGTGCCACGCGATCAATGCAAGCTTCGGCCCCGCCGCAGATGGCGATGTCGGCTTCACCGCAACGAATCATCCGTGCCGCATCGCCGATGGCTTGAACACCCGCCGCGCAGGCGGTCACGGGCGCGCCGAGCGGTCCTTTGAAACCGTGCTGAATCGAGACGTGGCCGGCCGCCAGGTTGACCAGAAACGAAGGAATGGTGAACGGCGACAAACGACGTGGCCCGCGCGTGTCAGTGGTGCGCACCGCATCGGCGATGGACATGAAGCCACCGACGCCGGAGCCGATGATCGTTGCCGTGCGCTCGCGCTTCTCTTCGGTGTCTGCAATCCAGCCGGACTGCGCTACCGCCTCCCTGGCCGCACCCAGGGCGAAGAGGATGAAACGGTCCATCTTCTTCTGTTCCTTGGGGGGCGCGGCAGCATCGGCATCGAAGCCGGCTTCAGGATCGTCGGCCAGCAATGGCACCGGCCCACCCACCTTGCCCGGCAAGTCGGCCACCACGTCATCGGGTAACTGAACGATCCCCGAACGCCCCTCCAGCAAGCGCCGCCACACAGGCTCGACACCACTGCCCAAAGGCGTCACCAGGCCCAGTCCGGTTACTACGATTCGACGTTCGCTCATGCAATCACCTTCTTGCTGTTCATCAGGTTCACTGGCGCATTACGCGCTGGTGGTCTTGTATCGTGCCGCCGCGTGCTGCAGCGACAAATTCGGTCCAAGCGCCAATCGTGCCGTGACCAGGGCATCCCAATCGGCAACATTGGCCAGGGAGGGAATGGTCACCAGTTCCTTCTGGTCGAATCCAGCCAGCGCTGCATCGACCATGTCATCCACGTTCATCACCATCTCGGCTGGGAACGCATTGAGGTCCATACCGGCGCGCCCCCAGATTTCAGTGCGCGTGGCTCCCGGCAAAATGGCCTGGACCTGCACCCCCTTCTCGCCCACCTCCGCGTGAAGTGATTGAGTCAGGCTTAGAACATACGCCTTGCTCGCCGTATAGATAGCGTTGAATCGCTCAGGCAACAGTGCAACCACTGACGCTACGTTCAGAATGGCCCCACGGCCGTTGGTCACAAAGCCGCTGGCTGCGGCCGACGCTAAATGAGTGAGGGCAACAATATTCAGCTGGATCAGGCGGTCGGCTTCATTCAGATCAGCGTCGGCCAGCGCACTATTGGCGGCCACCCCCGCATTGTTCAGTAGCAGGGTGATAGAGGCGTCGTTACGCAGGCGATCGGCCACCCGCGTGACATCGGCTTTATCGGTGAGATCAGCCTTCAACACCTCGACTTTAACGCCCGTGGTGTCGCGCAACTGTGTGGCCAGCTTTTCCAGACGATCCTGGTCGCGCGCCACCAGGAGTAAGTCATACCCACGCTTGGCCAGACGGTCTGCGTAGGTCGCGCCAATGCCCGACGAGGCGCCGGTGATGAGTGCTGTGCCTTGAGTGCTCATATGAATGCTCCAGAGTAGGATAGCCACTTATATTACGAATGTAATTTGACGATTATATGGCGACTGACATTCTTGATGTCAAGGATCGATGGCGAAGCCGTCGAGGGGCAGCAAGATCAGCTTGCGTATCGAGCGGGCATAAAAAAAGCCGATCAGTGATCGGCTCTCCTTGGGACGCTGACTTATTCGATGGCGAGCTTGTCGCGGTTCTTGTCGAGAATCGCTTTACCGATCCCCTTCACTTCGATCAGCTCATCCACCGAGGTGAAGGAACCGTTCTCGTCGCGGTAGGCCACGATCGCGCTGGCCTTGCCAGCACCGATGCCAGACAACTCTTTCTGCAGGGTTTCTGCGTTAGCGGTATTGATATTGACCTTGGCGCCTTGCTCGGTTTCTTCGCCTTTTTGCACGGCTGCGGTTGTCGCGGCCGGAGTTGTAGCCGCCGGTGCAGCGGTCGCCGCAACCGAGAACGTGGTCAGCAAGGCGAACGCGAGGGATGAGAGAAGGGAAGTACGCATAAATAACGCTCCATGACATCGTTTAGGTTTAAGCAGCGTTCCTGAGCTGCTTCTAAAACCTAGTTCAAACTGCTGGAGCGTCAAAACCATCGTTGTCACGGAGTGTTGCCGGCTACCCTGTGTCAGAGGGTAAAGCTGCCTGACATACTTGCTCACTCTGTTTCAGTGGCAGGCATCAAAATCAAGGCTCAAGCCGCCGCTGCTGATACATCCAGTCAACTATTTCACCATCCGGCGAATAGCCGCTGACGGTTTCCCGCAACAGCTGGCGCACTCTGGTGTAGTCGTCTTCATTGACCGCTGCAACGAGCTCCACGAGCTTTTGCTTGAGCACTTCCCAGTGCAGGTAATCCTCATGTGCACTCATGATCATCGGATGTCCGGTGGCCACGACGTTGTCACCGATCAGCAGTTCCTCATAAAGCTTTTCACCTGGCCGAAGGCCTGTGAACTCGACGGCGATATCGCCGTGAGGATTCTTCTCGGACCGGATACTCAGACCTGAGAGATGGACCATCTTTTCTGCCAGTTCGACGATTTTCACGGGTTCGCCCATGTCCAGAACGAACACATCCCCGCCCATTCCCATAGAGCCCGCCTGAATGACCAACTGTGCGGCTTCGGGAATCGTCATGAAATAACGGGTGATGTTTGGGTGCGTGACGGTGATCGGACCGCCTGATTTGATTTGTTTGTGAAACAGCGGGATAACTGAGCCCGATGAGCCGAGAACGTTACCGAAACGGACCATCGTGAAACGCGTTTTGTTGACGCGAGAGATATTGCTCTTGTCGCCGAACAGTAAAGGGGCGGTCTCCCGACTGAGCGCCTGCAATGTGAGCTCGGCAAGACGTTTGGTACTGCCCATTACATTGGTAGGTCGAACCGCCTTATCCGTGGAGATCAGCACAAAGTTGGCGACACCGGTTTTCAACGCAGCCTGCGCAGTGTTGAGCGTACCAATAACGTTGTTCAACACCCCTTCAGCGATATTGTGCTCAACCATGGGCACATGCTTATAAGCAGCGGCGTGGTAAACGGTATCCACGCTCCAGGCTTTCATGACATCCATCAACTTGGATTCATTGCGCACAGAACCCAAAATTGGCAAAACCCTTACCGGTAACGACTCGCGCGCGACTCGTTGCTCCAGCTCCGACAGGATCGTGTACAGATTGAACTCGCTGTGCTCAAACAGCAGCAGCGTAGTCGGCTTGAGCATCAGAATCTGGCGGCACAACTCCGAACCGATAGATCCACCGGCACCGGTTACCAAAACGGACTGGCCAGAAATGCAGCGTTCCAGCAATTCGCCCTGGGCGGGCACCGAGTCGCGACCGAGCAAGTCAGCAATGTCGACTTCCTGGATATCATCAACTTTGACGCGGCCACTGGCCAAATCCATGAAGCCAGGCACGCTTCGGACATGCAGCGGAAACTTCTCAAGAAATCCCAGAATCTCTCGGCGCCGCGTGCGGCTGGATGAAGGGATAGCCAGCAGAACTTCCTGGGCGCCTGTTGTTTCGATCATCCGCTGGATGTGCCGCGCTTTGTAGACGTGCAATCCAGAGATCACCCTATCGGCAATGCTTGGGTCATCGTCAATGAAGGCAACCGGGCGCATGACTCGTCCCATCCGTAGCGCCGCAACCAGTTGATTACCTGCCGCACCGGCCCCGTAGATGGCGACTCTGGGCAGGCCATTGTCACGGCTGGTAAACGGAACGTGTTGCGCCGCTGCGAACCAATCGCCAAGGAAATACTGCCGCATCCCCAGACGCAGGCCACCAATCATGATCAAGCTCAACCACCAATAGTTGAAAATGATAGAACGTGGGATGACGTTTTCGTGGTTGCTGTACCAATAAACCACAACCCCAAGAATCAGCGAGGAAAGGCTCACCGCTTTGACAATGGCGATCAGGGCGTCATTACCGAAGTAGCGCATGACGGCCCGATACATGCCAAAACGGACGAACAGAGGAATGGCAACGATGGGAGCCGCAAGAAATAGCCATAAGTGATGGCCGATCGGATTGACCATCTCGTCAAAACCCAAACGAACCACAAAGGCTAACCACATCGCGCTCCAGACCAGAAACAGGTCCGCTACCACTTGCAACAAGCGTTTCTGATGACGTGGTAACGCCAACAAATACGCTCGAATCCGGTTCATAAAGCCATCCATCGTACGATTCCATTCCGCTAACAGGCTCGCGCCGCGAACCTTGTATTAAATGAACTACTGATCAAGCCTGTGTTTCAAGCTGCCCGGCCTTGTATTTAAAGGCGAGCAAAACAAGTGGAACATAAGCAAGCAACAAGCCTGCCGCTCCGTCCAAGTAGCGCAAGCCTACGCTCATCGCAATCGGAAGTAACCAGACTACGTTTATAGCGATGACCGCAAGTGTCACCCTTTTGTGACTTCCCACCGCTCGAGACGCAAACTGATACGCGTGACTGCGATGAGCCTCGTAAACCTTGTCGCCTCTGACCAGACGGCGAACCAGTGTGAACGTCGCATCAACGATGAACACTCCCAGCATGATCAACCAGGCGAAGAAGTATTCCGAGCCGGCCCAGCCAGCCTGAAGCGATAGGCAGCCGAGCATGATGCCTAGAAATCCGCTACCTGCGTCGCCCATGAATATCTTTGCAGGGGGAAAATTCCACACCAGAAACCCGGCAACTGCCATTGCGAGCAGCAGCGGCGCCCAGATGAGCTGGCCCTGATTGCCCAACGCATAGATCAGACATAGAACAAGGCAACTGCTGATAGCCTCGACACTTGCAATCCCGTCAATACCATCCATGAAGTTGTAGAGGTTTAACATCCAGACCAGGTAAAAGGCAGCCAGGACGCCGCCCATCCACCCAAGGTTGATGCTGATCCCCGCAACGTTCAATGGAGCCAGGCCGCCTAACCAGTACAAAGCCCATGCAGCGGCAAGAAAATGCCCCAATAACCGCCATCTTGCAGCGATATGTCCGTGATCATCCATAAACCCGATGACAGCGATTAAAGTTCCGGCGCCCAGATAGGCGATGAGGACAGGCCATGACTCATTCCCGTTCAGCCCTAAAACCATAAGTGCCAGCAGGAAGGCAACCACGATGGCGACTCCCCCGCCCCGGGGTGTCGGCACAGAATGCGAACTTCGTGCATTAGGGATATCGATGATGCTGCGATGAAGTGCATAACGCCTAAGGGCCGCTGTTAACAGAAGAGACAACATTGCGATGACAGGCAACACATACCAAACACTCATTTCGCTTGCTCATTCAAAAAATAATCGGCGGTCTTTTTCAGGCCCTCGTCGACGGTGACTACCGGCTCCCAGGCTAATAACGAGCGAGCCTTGCCAATATCTACCTGCAGGGAGCCGCACAGGCGCTGGGACAAAGATCTCTTCCCGAGCAAAATTGCCCCCGTCGACAAAAGCCAGACAGGAACAGGCAATAGTCGAGCAGAACGATGCAGCGCATCACCCAACTTCTGAAGCAGCTCAGTAGTCGATACATCATGGCCGTCACTAATTAAAAACGTCTGATTGGCTGCGGCCGGATGCTCTGCGCACAGCTTTATGAAGCTCACCAGATTATCGAGCGCCACCAGGCTGCGTTTATTGTTCAGAGACCCAAAAGGCAGAGGCACACCTTTGCGTAGCCATTTCATCATACTTTCGAAGTTAGCCTTCACGCCGGGTCCGTAGACCAGAACAGGGCGAACGATCACAACTTGCATGCCTGTCTGCGCAGCGATGACCTTCAGTCCTTCCTCGGCTTCCATCTTCGAAATGCCGTAGGGGTCGACCGGGCCCGGTCTATCCGACTCTCGATACGCCTGCCCTACAGACGTCCCCTCGCCGTTTACCTTTACCGAACTGACAAAGACAAAGCGCTCCACACCGGCAGCGGCTGCACTTCTTGCCAGTTGCAACGTATGCCCCACGTTGACGCGCCGGAATGCCTCAAGCGGATCGGGATCGTTGTCATTCATGATGTGAACGCGCGATGCCAAATGAATCACGATCTGAACCGTATCTAATGCTGGGTGCTGCGCGTGGATCGCACTGAAGTCGGGCAAAACCGCGTAATCGCCAAGCGGATGCGATAATTTCGGTAGGCTGCGCACAAGCAAGCGGAGGTCTATCGCTGGATCTTCAAGTAGCAAGGAAACAAGTCGCTTGCCAACGAAACCCGTACTGCCCGTGATCAATATTTTATTTTTCATTTCTTGTGTTTCACCAGTGCGAGAACAAGACACAGCCCTGCGAATACGACCTTGTCGCGGGGTCGGCGGCGGCATCGCGCACTGTTCGAGGCAAGCACGGCCAATTGGATCCGCCCCAGACTGATCCAGTCTCGAACAAAAGGTTGCTCACTCATTCCCACCAAACGGGCGATAAGCGCAGCTTGATTTAAATACCACCCATCAAAAACTTTAGCCAATCGAGACTTGAACGCTTTAAGCCCCCGATTAACGCCAACCTGATTGCTCGCATGCTGCCGGTACCGCATGCCTGGAGCGTTGTCTATGTGCCACCGAAACCCATTCGCCCGACTAAATGCATAGAAATACCAATCGTGCAGGGTAACTGCCTGAATCTCAGCAAAGTGAGCGGTGAGATGCGTCTGCAGGTCTGCGAATAATTTACGGGTAAATACATAGGTACAGCCAGGCCCAGCAGCCTCGAATAGGAAATCATAAGACGCTTGAGGCTGGGATTTAACGATCATTCTCTCACGGCCGTTCGGCCAAAATGCTTTTACGTCGCCAGAATAGCCATCTACACGCTGACTATTTATAGTCTGCACTGCTCGAATTAGTTTATCGGGATGCCAAATGTCATCCTGATCTGATAGAGAGAAATAATCAAAATCTGCCAAATCTGATTCGTGGACCAGCCGAAAAAAATTTCGGGCCGCCCCACCAAACTTTTCACCAAAATTTAAATAAGTCACTCTGGAGTCTCGCGTCGCAAGCGCCGAAACCCAATCTTCGGTACCGTCAACTGACTTATCTACACTAATTAAAAGCGTAATCGAAACACCCCTCTGCGAAAGGATGGAGTCAACCTGCTCGGCAATCCAGTCGATCCCGTTGTAGGCGGCTAATAGAACTAGAAACTTAGGCATTAACGCTAGCACCGTCAAACGTTAAGAGAAACTGGCAGCATATTCTGCCACCAGTTTCGTAGAAGAGAAATACAGCAATGCCCCTAAACCAACTAAACCAGTTGCATAAAGCATCTGGCTTTTCTTTTCAAAAAACCGGGTCACTACCAAAAAACAGGCCATATCAAAGAAACCAAAAAGCTCAGCAAAACGCAGTGATAGCGAATCATTCCAAGAAAGCAAAGCTTGTAACGAAAGCCCCATCACAGACATAAAGACAAGGAAACGCTCGAAATCACTCATTTTCCTGTACAACGCCGAGACAATGAAACTCAGCAACGCCAATCGGACAATAAAATAGAACGAGAACAAGGAAACAGCAGTGGTCTGATATTCGCCATTAAGATACGGAGCAAGCCTTTCAATACTGCGCAATTGACCAGATAGAAGAACAATCGCACCACTCAAACCGAAAGAAAGCGCAGGTATTAAAATTAGCCAAAACCTGTTTAGAAATCGAAATCCGAACCAGACCATGAAAATAATGGGAGCAAACATTATCACTGACAGGTGAAAACTTAGAGCCAACAGATAAACCGACAACGCTCCGAACCTCCCGCCTCTGTAAATCGAAACGAGGGCACACGAAGCTAGTGAGATAGCAACACCGACACGTATCTGGATGAGATCATGAACGATATAAAAACGTGAGCAAATCATAAAAAACAAAAGATATGCCCAAGCTCCATTCATTATATACTTTGAAAATACCGATTTGGCTTGAAGAGAGATAAACGCCACGACACAGAAGAATATGGTATCAGGAATGCAAAGAACCTTTAAAACAAAGTAGAGACCGGTAAATCCTGGATCTTTAAACTGAGTGAATATCTCACCAGGATTGTCATAGGTGGAATGAAGCCACTCAATGTAATTGGAATAGTCGGGATCAATTCCAGGCGCTCGAAATCCGGCGAAAATAACCATGACCGAGAACAACAGCACAAAGTAGGTTTTGCCAGCATACCTGTAGGAAAAGTGCCTACCCGCACTACTAACCAGCTCTGACAGGCTTAAGAATATGAACATCAAGAAATATGCCATTACATACGACCTTTGAACATATATTTTCGACACCCATCCCAAAGGGCTAGTAACAATAGCTTTGTAGCGTACATCCTGCGCTTCGAAAACCAAGAATAGCAGACGATATAATACGGAATCTTCCTGGCAAACTGAAACCGGGTTGCTGCTCGCACCTCTCCCCACAATGCCAAATAAGCCGCATTTCTGACGATGAAGTAATTCCTGAAATCGCTATGAAGCGTTATGCGTCTTCTGAAAACCGTAACGAATTCATCACCTATACTATGTTTCATTGTAACCAAAGGAGTTAAAAATGAAGGAAAACCTAATTTAGAAGCACGCTCTCCCCATTCAATATCTACCCAATCGATGAATAGATCCTCTTGCATTCCTCCTACTGCATCCAGCACCTGAATCCGAATCAGTGAACCGGAAGCGATTATATAATTCGTCATCACTGGTGATTCAGAAACTAAATCAATTTCGGTTTTTTTTGTCCCAAAAAAGGTAGGTGAAAGTGCTGGCGCTGCGTGTCCCGTTTTTTCATCTACGAAGACAGGACCTATCGCTCCGACCTTAACACCGCGGGAGAGTATTTTCGCTTCTTCAGCTAGCAAAGTTGAGACTGTTCCAGGAAGTAGCTCACTGTCCTGATCCATCAGCAACACGTGGCTAAACCCAGCCAAGCGGGCGCTAGATATGCCAACGTTGTGGGCGCGCGCGATGCCGTAATTATCGTGCAAAGGCATATGAATCAGTTGATCGTTATAAGTGTCAACCAGATCGTAAGTAAGCTCACTCTTTGGCGTATTATCAACAACATAAACACTTCCGACCTGATTTTTGATGCTGAGGATCAGACGATCCAGCAATGCAAGATCCGGTTTGTATAGCACAACTACTGCCGCAACATTTAGGTTCATAAAAAATTCGATATCAACTAAGATTTAGGCGCTTTTCAAAGCACAAGATCATTTTTTGAGCTACAACAGACCAATCGTAGGCTAAGACGTCTTTCTGAGCTCGATCAATCTTGGCATTGAGCTGCACCTCATCAGTATCCAAATAGTCCAAAATAGCCTTAGTTATTTTATCCGTGTTGACGTTGGACAGATAAAATGCGTTAGTGTTGTTACCGGGACTATAGTTAGTGATTACCGCACAACCGGACGCCATTGCTTCCAGGCAAGGATAATGAAATGCATTATCCTGCAAAAGTCCCGTCGCTATAAAGAGACTTGATTGCCGATAAAAGTGCGCCAATTTTTCATCACCATGAGGAAGTGATAAATTAATGAAAGGAAACGACGATGCATCGATTTTTTTAGGCAGTTCGAATGCGACGTTCAACCGTAGATCGAATCCTGTCCGAGCTCTTACGTCACTGACCGCCTGGATTATTTCGGAAGTTCCTTTCCACTCCAACTCTCGACCAATGCAGCCAACCTCGACGATATCCCCTGTTCGCAACTTAGGCTTGTGTATAAATTGCCCTAGATTTATACCCGGCTCGACGACGTCAGTGGCACGGACCGACTTATATTTTTTGTAAATACCTCCATTCACTATCTTGTAGAGGGGCAAATAGTATGAAAGCGTTGAAATATAGTATGCAAAAAAACCAATAAAAGTATTTCGACTATAAAATTCCGGCTCATAAGCCTGAATATAATAAAACCCTTTTGCAGTTCCGAGGGTTGCCATGGCCGCCGGGAATGCGGTGAGATTGTAGTTTGCAAGCACCACATCATAATTTCTTCGATTTTTAACTAAATAAATAAACATAAAGAAGAGATTGAAGAGCCCTCGGACTACTGGCAACTGATGAAGCGGATTGTGAAAAAATTTCATTCTCGCTCGCGTAGGGTAATACGGCTTATTTATTCGCTGCGAACCTAAAAAATTTACCTCATGCCCCATATCAATAAAGCGATCAGCCAATTTGGAGAGCACCCGCATCCCCCCCGCGCTTGAAAAGGCAAGCACAGGAATCAATATCTTTAAGGGCTTTTTATCAAGCGACACTGGAGTGCTCCGAATTGATATTTGCTTTCATATTGGATTTTAAGACTATAGCCATGACAACCCAATAAATAGCATAATTAACCGCGTACGCCTCTACTACTCCACGCAGCCCATGTAGATCAGTGAGCAGCACAGTTAAACCATAAAAGGAGACTGAAAATAATATTTCAGTTACAATGTATGTCTTATACATCGCCTTGCTCAACATCACGAAAGCAAGAAGCCAGCTAGCAATCTTCAGTATATCACCAACTAATTGAAATAAGAAAAGTTGCTCCATAGGCAAAAAATCGCTGGAGAATAGGACCTTGATAATAAACGATCTCATGACAAAAACGATGCCGCAACAAAGTACGGCCACAGGGAGGATCACTTTATAGCCAGCAATTATTTCCACTACTATTTCTCTCGCCGTCTTTAGCTCGGACAGACGGGGCAGATAATAGACACTTAATGTAGTTGTTACCAGCATTAGATAAGCACTGCTTAGCCTCCACATTGCTTCCCAATAACCTGCTGATTCAATACCAAAGGTAAAAGAAAGATGATTTCGGATCAATATCTGGGCAGCGGGCAAACACAGTGCGGATGTTAACGCCATCGCAGCGTATTTTGACAGGTTGAGAGCGACAGCTTTATCAACTCGACCAAAGATTTTTTTGAAGCCAAACCAATCTGATCGCATACATAAAAAAACAGTCACAAAAAAAGCCAGCGCCTGATATATCCCTAAAGCTATCAACGCTCCATACAAGCCGAACTGCCATGCCAACATGCCTGTGACAGCCAAGGAGAGTAAACTTCCGAGAATATTCGCAGCAACTAACTTTTTGACTTCTTTCTTTCCATTTAAAATTGCCGTCAATAAAGCATTAAAAGTAAAAAAAAACAAAGAGCATGCGACCCATATAAAGACACTTCCATAGGTAGGCACAGAGAAGAAATACATAGATAAATGCTGAGAAAAAACTGCTACGAGCACACCAACCGCGGCTGACCCACCAAGAGCCAAAGAACTCGCAGTCTTCCATACCCGCTGCAGTTTGATGTCATCATCTGCATGCTCAGCTGTATATTTGGTGACTCCGGTATTTACAGCACCACTGGAAAGGGTCGTAATCATCGTCAGCGCGTTCTGCAACTGACCGATAGCCGCATATCCTGATGGACCTACGTATAAAGCCAATATTTTGTTCAATCCTAATAGAGTTACAATCTTTACGACGGCTGCAACTCCATTAAGTAGACTAGTCTTGATCAGATTCATAGGTCGCCTGGCTGAAAGCTATTACAAGCCTCAACGACCATCTGTGCATCTTCTTTGGAAAGCGTAGGCCCCATCGGCAAGCTCAGAATTTGACTATGGATTTTCTCGGAGACGGGATATGAACAGGTTGCCCACTCCGCATACGCGGCCTGGTGATGCGGTGGGATCGGGTAGTGAATGAGCGTCTGAACGCCGAGCGTTGCAAGATGTTTTTGCAGGGCTTCGCGATCCTGACAGAGCACCGTATAAACATGCCATACATGACTTTCGTTGGAGACAGCATTGAACCCCAACTCCACTGGGAGTTGTATGGCAGGGTTGGTGATGCCATGCGTATACAAGTCAGCTATCTGGCGGCGGTGGTCGGTTTGCTCGTCAAGGTATCGTAACTTGACTGAAAGGCAGGCAGCTTGGATCTCATCGAGTCGGCTGTTCACACCACGGTATAAATTCTCGTATTTCTTGTGAGAACCGTAGTTACGCAATGCCCTGAGCGTTTGCGCAAGCAAGTCGTCGTTGGTAGTGATTGCCCCGGCATCGCCGAGCGCGCCCAGATTCTTCCCGGGATAGAAACTGAAACCCGAGGCATGCCCCCAGTTCCCTGACCTTTTGCCATCTATGGCCGCACCGTGGGACTGTGCAGAGTCCTCAAGCACCAATAAGTCATGGCGCTCCGCGAGCGCCAAAATCGCTGGCATATCTGCGAGGCGTCCGTAGAGATGAACAGGCAATATCGCCTTCGTCTTTGGGCTGACTGCAGCTTGAGCATTGATCGGGCACATGTTGAAAGTAGACGGATTGGGCTCCACCAAAACAGGCACCAAGCCATTTTCCGAAATGGCCAGAATACTTGCTATGTAGGTATTTGAAGGCACAAGGATTTCATCGCCTGCTTGTAGACGCCCAAGCTCTTTCCAGGCACGGATGACCAGCACCAATGCATCAAGGCCATTAGCGACCCCAATGCAATGGCTGGTACCGCAATAGTCTGCGAAGGTATTTTCAAACGTTTGAAGCTCTGATCCATTGATATACCAACCGGAATCAATGACGCGAGTGCAGGCAGCAACTAGCTCATCCCGGCAGGTATTATTTATTTCCTTCAGATCGAGAAAATTAATCATTCAGATATGTACCTTATAACTCGTGCAGGATTGCCGACGACTACTGCTCGTTCCGGTACGTCCGCTACTACCACCGCACCGGCACCAACCATGGCACCTGCCCCTATAGTAATCCCAGGAAGTATGGTTGCATTCGCACCGACGCTGGCACCTTTGTTGATAGTAATGCCAGAAAACTTGTCCGGATAAACTTTAGAGCGAGGCATCGCATCATTTGTAAACGTCGCGTTCGGTCCGATAAATACGTCATCGGCTACCAGGGTGCCTTCCCAAAGATAAACACCAGATTTAACCGTTACGTTATTGCCGAGCGTGACACCATTTTCTATCAGTGTATGCGCGCAGATATTGCAATTCTCGCCAATCACTGCCCCATCGAACACCACGGCGTATTGCCAAATACGCGTGTCTTTTCCGATTTGAGAGCTTTTGACATCAGAAAGCGGATGTACCTTAGGCATTGTGGATTAACTCCATAAACTTAGAGTAGTCGCGTATGTAATCCGCCTCGTCATAGAAATCACTGGCCAGAACCAGCAATACGCACTGCGGGCTGAACTCATGCATTTCGTGCCAGACCATGGGCTCAATCACGACTGCCTTACTTGGCGTGTCGAGCCAAACCTCCTCCTGAATGACGCCATCATCCAGCTTCATAAGGCACTTGCCAGACACGCACACGGCTACTTGCACTAGTTCTCTATGAGCGTGAAAACCGCGAGGTACACCTGGCTGAGTATCTGTCAGGTAATACACACGCTTCACATCAAACGGAATATTTTTATTATTCTCGAGAACGATCAAATGCCCCCGCTCGTCACCCAATGTCTTCAGATCCAAAAGCTTAGTAAGACTCATGGATTTACCGCCACAAGACTATCGACTGTTGGCGCATCATTGTCTTTTTCACTGATGATCAAGTCGCCCACTGTGGGCCATGCAATGCTCAGCTTTGAGTCATTCCAGAGGAGCGCGCCTTCCGATGCCTTGTCATAGTAGTCAGTGGTTTTGTACAGGAAGTGCGTATCGTCTTCCAAGGCCAGAAAACCATGAGCAAATCCCTCTGGAATCCACAACATGCGGTTATTCATAGCGCTCAACTCGACGCCGACCCACTGCAAGTAAGTTGACGATTCGGGCCGAATATCGACGGCTACATCATAAGCTGCACCGCGCACGACACGGACCAGTTTGCCCTGCGCGTGGGGTGCCCGCTGGAAGTGCAGCCCGCGTAAAACTCCCTTCGCTGAACAGGAATGATTGTCCTGAATGAACGCGCGAGGCACAGGTAACCCCGCCGCCTCTAGCGCCACATGGAATTTCGCTTCATTGAAGCTTTCCATGAACCAACCACGGTCGTCACTGAATACCGCAGGTTCAATGACGACCACATCAGGCAGGGCGGTTTGAATCAGCTTCATGCGTTTTCAGCCTCAGCCAACAGTTTTAGCAAGTATTGGCCATATCCTGTTTTCTTCAGCTTTTCTCCCTGCTCCTTGAGCTGAGCAGGTGTGATCCACCCCTGAGCGAACGCAATCTCTTCCAGACAGGCCACCTTCAGGCCTTGACGGTGTTCGATGGTGTGAACGAACTGGCTCGCTTCCAGCAAGGACTCATGCGTACCCGTGTCCAGCCAGGCAAAACCACGCCCCAGCATTTCGACGGTCAAAGATTTATCGTTCAGATATGCACGATTAACGTCGGTTATTTCAAGCTCACCGCGATCCGATGGCTTGATACTCTTGGCGATTTCCACGACACGATTGTCGTAAAAATACAAGCCGGTGACCGCGTAGTTGGATTTCGGAGTGGAAGGCTTTTCTTCGATACTAAGCGCTCGTCCGGTGCTGTCGAATTCCACCACGCCAAAGCGCTCAGGATCAGACACGTGGTAGCCAAACACTGTGGCCCCTGAAGTTTGAGACATGGCGGCACTCAAATTCTCGGAAAAGTGATGCCCGTAGAAAATGTTGTCTCCCAGAATCAGACAGCATGGATCCTTGCCGATGAACTCTTCACCAATCAGGAATGCTTGAGCTAGGCCATCCGGACTAGGCTGCACAGCATAGGTCAGCTCGATGCCATACTGGCTGCCGTCACCCAATAGCTTTTGGAAGCTGGGCAAGTCCTCTGGGGTGGAGATGATCAGGACTTCGCGCATGCCCGCGAGCATCAATACGGAAAGCGGATAGAAAATCATCGGCTTGTCGAAGATAGGAAGCATCTGCTTCGAAACGCCAAGCGTCAGAGGGTGCAAGCGAGTGCCTGAACCGCCGGCGAGAATGATTCCTTTGCGTTTGATGACCGTCATCTGGCTAACACTTCCTTCAACATCCGGGTTACTCCACTCTGCCAGTCAGGCAGGTGAATAGAAAAAGTCCTGCACAGCTTGTCTGTATTGAGCCGTGAGTTCAGCGGCCGACGCGCCGGCGTCGGGTATTGCTCGGTCGGGATTGGCGTAATGCTTTCTACGGCCAATGCTTCTCCGCAGTCACGGCCAAAGTCGATGACCAGCGTCGCGTAGTTGCACCAGGAGGTGAAGCCCGAAGCTGCCAAATGATAGATGCCAGACACCTTGGCGTCACCATATGCCTGCCTGATTGCCACTGCTGTCACGTCAGCGATCAAATCTGCCCCAGTTGGCGCACCAATTTGATCAGCGATGACGTTTAATTGCGTACGATCCTTCCCAAGTTTTAACATCGTTTTCGCGAAATTGTTGCCACGGGCGGCATAAACCCAGCTCGTGCGGAAGATCAGATGCCTGCAGCCTGACCCCACAATGGCTTTCTCGCCGGCAAGCTTGGTCAAACCATATGCATTGACCGCAGCAACCTGGTCAGACTCTTGCCAAGGTTCGTCACCGGTCCCGTCAAACACATAATCTGTCGAGTAGTGCACCAACAAACAGTCAAGCCTGCCGGCTTCCTGTGCCAGGAGCTCTACGGCATGCGCATTGATCAGTTGTGCCATGTCCAGATCTGATTCAGCCTTGTCGACAGCGGTATAAGCGGCCGCATTAACGATGACGTCTGGCGCGACTTGCCTAACGGTCTCTCGGAGCTGTTCAAGGTTCGCCAGGTCGCCGCAAAGCCCGTTCTCTCCTTGGCGGTCCAGCGAGACGAGCTCACCCAGTGTTGCCAGAGCACGCTGAAGCTCCCAGCCAACCTGGCCGTTTTTTCCTAGCAATAAGATCTTCATGTCAGTGTGAACGCTTGGCGTAATTCTGATCGATCCAGTTCTGGTAGCTGCCGCTTTTAACGTGGCTTACCCAGGACTCGTTGCTCAAATACCACTCCACCGTCTTGCGAATGCCAGAATCGAACGTTTCCGACGGAACCCATCCCAGCTCACGTTGAATCTTGCTTGCGTCAATTGCGTACCGCTGGTCATGGCCGGGACGGTCCTGAACATAGGTGATCAGCTGTGCATGAGGCACGAACTGCGAGTCCGGCCTTAACTCATCGAGCAACTCGCAAAGCTTCAATACAACGTCGAGGTTTTTCTTTTCGTTGTGACCGCCAATGTTGTAGGTCTCATCGACGACACCTACCGTCACTACCTGGTACAAAGCCCGCGCATGGTCTTCAACGTATAGCCAGTCACGAACCTGATCTCCCTTGCCATAGATAGGTAAGGACTTACCCTCGAGCGCATTCAGGATCACCAGCGGGATAAGTTTTTCAGGAAAATGAAACGGGCCGTAATTGTTGGAGCAATTCGTGACAATCGTTGGAAGCCCGTATGTTCGGCTCCAGGCTCGCACAAGGTGGTCTGAACTGGCTTTGCTGGCTGAGTAAGGTGAACTGGGTTGATACGGTGTCTGTTCGGTAAAAAGATCTTCCGGGCCTTCAAGGTCGCCGTACACTTCGTCAGTGGAAATATGATGAAAGCGGAAGGCACCCTTGTGCGCCTCATCCAGACCATTCCAGTAAGCACGGCTCGCCTCTAGCAGGGTATAGGTACCGATGATGTTCGTCTGGATGAAATCTGAAGGACCGCTGATCGAGCGATCTACATGAGACTCAGCCGCCAGGTGCATGACGGCGTCAGGGCGATGCTCGGTGAAGACACGGTCGAGCTGTGCCCGATCACATATGTCGACTCGCTCAAACACATATCGCTCATTTTCTGCCACATCGAGCAACGACTCGAGGTTGCCGGCGTAGGTGAGTTTGTCCACATTGACGACAGAATCGCCTGTGTTAGCGATGATGTGACGCACCACAGCCGAACCAATGAAACCCGCGCCGCCAGTTACTAAAATCTTCAAAACGCTCTTCCTGATAGCGATGACGGAGCTTGATTCATCCGTCGTTTTTCTTTGCACGACTCGCTCCGTAGAAACGAGGGCCTATGTCGGAAATCTCTGCAGCATTCGCCACCCTTGGGTACGGAGGGCTTGCATAGGTATCTATGCTTTTTTTTGACCAGCAGGAGCCGAGTACTAGCGGGATCGCCGTCCTTTTGCAGCTAACAGTCGAAAAAGGGGGCCATTATGCCTGATGGCCAACGCTGGGGGCGATGGCTTTCACGTTGAAGAAATTCGGTCTAAAGATGAGCAGTATCAATGATGGAACGCATATCACTGGCGCTTAAAGCGTGCCGTGGCTATGACTTGCTGCGTTCGTCTGCATTTTGGGAGGAATGCCGGACACTTGATCGGCTCGCGGCTTTAAAATGTGCGATAACGCGACACTACGCTCTAAACAAGACCGCTATGGCGCGGCCAGGGGGGGAGGGAAAGCTACGTCTAACTGCTCTACGGAGTTAGAACTACACCGCCCCCCGGTAATCATTCAGAAACCAACACCCAACCCAGCAACTAGGAAGCTTTCACTCCCCAGCCGCGCACGGATAAAACTTAACTCCCGCCCCCCTTTTACGAAACGTTCAGGGCCTTACGTCTTTTAGAAACAAACAGACGAATCAGGCAAATCAGTACACCTAAAATTCCGCCACCTACAAGTCCACCAATAATGATCATCGCTTTTTTTGGTTTCAGCGGACGATCTGGAACTTCGATAGGCCCGTCTCGGCGATAGACTGACACATTCTCCGGATTGACTTGAAGTGCCTGAAAGAGACTTCGCTTAATTTGAAGAGCACGAAGATTGGCAATAAAAGGATCGTCTGTCTGCCTTTCTTGAAGATTCTTTATCTCAGCAATCAGCGCTTTGCTACCTCGCATATACGTCAGTTGACCGTCCATTGTGGCAGATACCTCTGCCGCTACATTGCCCGAGATTATTGGCGGGTTTTCCAGACCGATCGCTTGGGCGACGCTTAGCGCTTCCTTCAAGCGGGTAATCGAATCAGTCCGTACCTTGCTTTCTGTTTCCTGGAGAATACTGATCTGCTGGGAAAGGTTACGGGCACGCACCTCTGCCTCACGCGTGACGTTGGTGATCATTTCCTTCTCGGAAGCGGCACCTGCTCGTGCCACGAAGTCTTTGATCCAGTCAGTTGCCTCAACAGGATCATCACTCTGAACAGCGACAGAGTATCGATCAGGCTGATCTTTGGTTGGAGTACCAATGGTCAAAGTATTCAGATAGTTGGTGTACAGTAAGTCTCGCGAACCTGCTCTTTCGGACTCAGACAAAGAAGGCAGGTAAACTTCGTTAAAAAAAGCGCGCCGCAGCGATTCGCCTTGGAGGTTTCGAGTGAATACGCTGTAGACCTCTCCAATTGAGTAAGGATTCAGCTCTGCATCCCGGGTCCGTCCGTAGTTAAAGTCGGCGATTCCATTGAGTGTAGGAGGCTGCAAAAATACCCTTGCTTCATAGACAGGCTTGCTAAGAAACGCATAAGCCGCGGCAGCCACAGTTACAACTAACGCAATGCTGACTATTAATAGTTTTTGCGCCCAAAGTGCACCGACGAGCTCGAATAAATCTATTTCGTCTGACTGTTGCATCGGCGTTGGGTGGGGAGTTGCCATTCAGGTAAGACCTTCATATATTTTATGGGCGCTTTAGACTGTTGACGTCTAAAACATCAGCTTATTTTTAGCCGAGGGACCGTTTACCGAGATGCGCAGGTGGCCGGAAGCCCCGAGCCCTCTGTCCTTCGCAAGTCATTTATTGACCTGCTACACCGGATCGAGCCGCCCTTCTCATACTGATTTGGGCCTGCGGCGTAGGTGCGTTATCCAGGACAGGATTGGCCCGAGGATCATACCAACCAACAACGCCAGAATCACGGGTACCGCGACAGAAAGTTGTGGCGCAGCCCAACCGAAAAATACCAATGAGACATGCTGTTGATTTTCCAGCATGAACACTACCGTCGCCGCAACGATCAATAAGACGACGATAAAGAATAACAGTCGTTTAATATTCCGCATTTACCCCTCCTTTGACAGGCTATTGGAGGCCTTCCTCTTCTTCTTCGTTCACCCGGTCACGCAATTCTTTCCCAGGCTTGAAATGGGGTACGAACTTACCGTCGAGGCTGACAGACTGGCCAGTTTTAGGGTTGCGACCAACGCGGGGCGCGCGATAGTGCAAGGAGAAGCTGCCAAAGCCCCGTATCTCAATACGATCGCCAGTCGCCAGGCATTGAGACATTTGCTCGAGCATGGTCTTGATGGCCAACTCGACATCCTTGGATGAGAGAAGCCCTTGATGGGTGACAATCCGTTCGATCAACTCCGACTTCGTCATATTTTTCCCTTCTTTTTCAAGCAGCTAGGAAAAGCAGTCCGAAGGTTTTAGCATGACCAGATCGATTTGAACAGCCCATGCCGAGAGTTATGTACGCCAAGCATTCAGGCACAAGGCCACCAAATTGCTCGCACGAATCTCAGACACAAAAAAGGGCGACCGAAGTCGCCCTCTTTAAACGGCTAAGCTGAACTTAGTTCTGCTTTTCCATCTGTGCGCGCAACAGATCACCAAGGGTGGTTGGACCTGTGTTTTCAGCGGTTTCAGGCTTGCTACGCAGGCTCTGAATCGCTTCTTTCTCGTCTTCTACGTCTTTCGACTTGATCGACAAGCTGATTACGCGGCTCTTGCGGTCAACGCTGATGATCTTGGCTTCGATCTCTTCGCCTTCCTTCAGAACGTTACGCGCATCTTCTACGCGGTCACGGCTGATTTCAGAGGCTTTGAGGGTAGCTTCGATGTCGTCGGCCAGAGTGATGATGGCGCCTTTGGCGTCAACTTCTTTGACGATACCGCGAACGATGGCGCCTTTGTCATTGACAGTGACGTACTCGGAGAACGGATCGCTTTCCAGCTGCTTGATACCAAGCGAAATGCGTTCGCGCTCTGGATCAACCGACAGGATGACGGTGTCGAGCTCGTCGCCCTTCTTGAAGCGACGTACGGCTTCTTCGCCCACTTCGTTCCAGGAGATATCGGACAGGTGTACCAAGCCGTCGATGCCGCCGTCCAGACCAATGAAGATACCGAAATCGGTGAT
>Ga0247734_1000064_pt1 | contig 95142 bp, 89 predicted proteins | sample UWRJL103311B2_FD_180933 | JGI IMG/M metagenome (GOLD analysis project Ga0247734, IMG submission 180933) | Plant litter microbial communities from Arlington Agricultural Research Station in Wisconsin, United States - UWRJ-L103-311B-2 | ecosystem: Environmental > Terrestrial > Plant litter >... | reverse complement strand
ACTTCGTCGCCAACCTGAACGACTTTCGAAGGGTGGATGTTTTTGTTGGTCCAGTCCATTTCGGAAACGTGCACCAGGCCTTCCACGCCTTCTTCCAGCTCTGCAAAGCAGCCGTAGTCGGTCAGGTTGGTAACACGCGCGGTCACGCGAGTGCCTTCTGGGTAACGTGCCTTGATAGCAACCCATGGGTCTTCGCCCAGTTGCTTGAGACCCAGGGAAACACGATTGCGCTCGCGATCGTACTTCAGAACCTTCACGTCGATCTCATCGCCAACATTGACGATTTCCGATGGATGCTTGATACGCTTCCAGGCCATGTCGGTGATGTGCAGCAAGCCATCGACGCCACCCAGATCGACGAATGCGCCGTAGTCGGTGAGGTTTTTGACGATACCTTTGACCTGTTGGCCTTCCTGCAAGGATTCGAGCAGAGCTTCACGCTCGGCACTGTTCTCGGCTTCCAGGACGCTACGACGGGAAACGACAACGTTGTTGCGCTTCTGGTCGAGTTTGATGACCTTGAATTCGAGCTCTTTACCTTCCAGGTGAGTCGTGTCACGCACAGGGCGCACGTCAACCAAAGAACCAGGCAGGAACGCACGGATGCCGTTAACGTCGACAGTGAAGCCGCCTTTAACCTTACCGTTGATAACGCCCTTGACCACTTCTTCAGCAGCGAAAGCCGCTTCCAGAACGATCCAGCACTCAGCACGCTTGGCTTTTTCGCGGGACAGTTTGGTCTCGCCAAAGCCGTCTTCGACCGCGTCAAGAGCAACATGAACTTCGTCGCCGATCTTGATGGTCAGCTCGCCAGCGTCGTTGTGGAACTGCTCCAGCGGGATGAGGCCTTCAGATTTCAGACCGGCGTGAACCGTAACCCAACCAGCCTGGTAGTCGATATCAACGATGATAGCGGTGATGATCGAACCGGCCTGAAGGTTAAGGGTCTTTAGGCTTTCTTCGAAAAGTTCAGCAAAGCTTTCGCTCATTTTAATTCCTGTTGATAAGGGCGAAGAATACGCCCATCTGCCACATCCCAGTCGACGTGGGTTTCGTTCATATGAGAGAAAGCCTGCGGGACTATAACTGGTCTCCCGCAAGGCTCTCTGGTCATCCGACGAGGTCGCGCAGCGCGACTTCACTCAGGATGCGTTCCAACACCTGCTCGATAGATAATTCTGTGGAATCCAGCTGTATGGCGTCGTGCGCTGGCTTGAGCGGTGCTACCGCTCGCTGGGTGTCACGCTCATCACGTGCACATATCTCATCTAGCAGACTCGACAGACTAACATCATCACCTTTGGCCTTCAACTGCAAGTAACGACGTCGGGCACGCTCCTCGGCGCTGGCGGTCAGGAAAACCTTCAGCGGCGCAGCAGGAAACACTACCGTACCCATGTCGCGGCCGTCGGCGATCAGACCTGGAAACTCTTGAAATGCGCGTTGGCGCTGCAGCAATGCCTCGCGTACCGCTGGCAGTGAAGCCACCTGCGATGCACCGCTGCCAACCTGCTCGTTACGAATCGCCAGGGTCACATCCTCGCCTTCGAGGATGATGCGCTGCCCGTGATCGTCGGTCGCGGCCTCGAACTGAACGTCCAGATGAGCGGCCAGCAGTTTCAGCGCTTCTTCGTTGGTCAGGTCCACGCCGTGATTGCGCGCGGCGAATGCCAGCAAACGATAAAGTGCGCCGGAATCGAGCAGACACCACCCCAGACGTTTGGCTAGCAGCCCAGCCACTGTGCCCTTCCCTGAACCGCTTGGTCCGTCGATCGTAATGACCGGAGCTTGAGCTTTCACGATTGCCCCTCTTGCGCTACACGAATACCCACCTGTGCGCACAGCGCCAGGAAACCGGGGAAAGAAGTTGCGACATTGGCACAGTCATGGATACGAACCGGTGCCGTTGCTCGCAACGATGCAATGCTCAAGGCCATGGCGATCCCGTGATCACCCTGCGCCTGAACTTCACCACCCAGGATTGAACCTCCTTCGATGATGACGCCGTCTGAATTTATCTCCACCGTCACGCCCAATGCCGACAAGCCGTCGGCCATCGCCTGAATCCGGTCCAGATGCTGAACTCGAAGCGCTGGGGCACAACGCCATACGGTACGCCCCAAGGCGCAAGCCGCAGCGACGAAAAGCACTGGAAACTCATCAATTGCCTGCGAGACCAACACCTCAGGGGGGTCGATACCCTTCAATGTCGAGTGCCGCACGCGCAGATCGGCAATCGGTTCGCCACTCACTTCACGTTGATTTTCGAGGGTTATGTCCGCCCCCATCAAACGCAGAATTTCGATGACAGCCGCCAATACAGGAGTGAGCACTGCCTGATCGAGACTCACGCCCGAACTCTCACCGATAGACGCCCCCACCAGCAACGTCGCTGAAGACTCGCTGTCGTTGCCGACATTAATGCGTCCGTTGACAACGCCACCTGGACCGACTACCAGATCTGGCTTATCCGCAACGGCGCCCTGCCCGGCCTGAGCCCGGCGGGCCAGAATCTCGCCGAAATGCTCACGAGCCATGCGCGCCTGCGTAAAGACACCCATCAACTGCGCCCCGTCACCGGCATTCACCGCTTCGCGTAGCGCATCCAGATCACTGCGAAACGTATCCAGTGTGCGCAACACCGCCTCGCGGTTGGCGAGAAAAATGTCGTGCCACATCACCGGATCACTCCCGGCGATGCGGGTGAAATCACGAAAACCGCCCGCAGCGTAGCGAAAGATTTCCAGATTCTCGTTGCGCTTGGCCAGCGAGTCGACCAGCCCGAACGCCAGCAAGTGAGGCAAATGACTCGTCGCGGCCAACACTTCGTCATGGCGCTCGACCTGCATATGCTCGACATCGGCGCCAAGCGCCGACCAAAGTCGATCAACCAGCGCCAGCGCCAAAGGGTCGGTACTTTCCAGTGGCGTCAGGATCACCTTGTGATGGCGAAACAGCTGAGCATTGGAAGCCTCGACCCCGCTCTGCTCGGAGCCTGCAATCGGATGCCCCGGCACGAAACGCGATGGCATGGTGCCGAATGCCTCGGTGGCAGCACGCACTACATTGCCCTTGGCGCTGCCGACATCCGTCAGCACCGCATCACCCAGATCAAGCCTGGCCAGGACGCCGAGCAATTTCTCCATGGACAGAATCGGGACGGCGAGTTGAATCACATCGGCCCCAACGCATGCCGCAGCCAGGTTATCTTCGCAACGATCCACCACGCCCAACTCAACAGCGCGCATGCGCGAGTGCAGATCAAGATCAACGCCTACCACTTCACGGCACAGCCCGCTTTCACGCAGCCCTTTGGCAAACGACCCGCCTATCAGACCCAGGCCGACCACTACCAGGCGGCCGATCATAGGCTGCGCGGATTGCGCAGAGATGACATCAACCACGCGCCAGAACCTTGCTCAACGCATCGAGAAACCGGCTGTTTTCCGAAGGCAGGCCGATACTCACTCGTAAGTGATTGGGCATGCCGTAGCCGCCAACCGGCCGCACAATCACGCCTTCGCGCAACAGCCCCTCGTACACGGACGCAGCTTCGCGACCCAGGTCGACCGCCAGAAAATTGCCCTTGGAGGGCACCCAGCTCAAGCCCATATCACGCAATCCGCTCTGCAGCTGCTGCATACCGGTTTCGTTGAGGCGCCGGCTTTGGGCCACATACTCGACATCGTCCAGCGCCGCAGTCGCAGCTGCCAGCGCAAGGCTGTTGACGTTGAAGGGCTGACGCACGCGATTCAGGACATCAGCCACCACCGCCGACGACAACCCATAACCCACGCGCAGCGACGCCAGACCGTAGGCTTTGGAGAAGGTGCGCGAAACCAGCAGATTAGGGTGATCCGCCAGAAAATTAAGACCGTCTGGCAAATCCGCGCCCTCGGCATACTCGATGTAGGCCTCGTCCAGCACTACCAGCACGTCTTTGGGCACATCGGCGAGGAAGTCCGCCAGTGCCTGCGGACCAAACCAGGTCCCGGTCGGGTTATTGGGGTTGGCAATGAACACGACGCGGGTATTGCTATCAATGGCCGCCAGCATGGCTTGCAGGTCATGCCCCCAATCCTTGGCCGGCGCCACGCGCGCGTCGGCGCCGACGGCCTGGGTCACGATCGGGTAGATGGCAAACGCATGCTGACTGAACACCGCGTTCAAGCCGGGCGCCAGATAAGCCCGGGCGACGATTTCCAGAATGTCGTTGGAACCATTACCCAATGTGACCTGATTGGCCTGAACCCCACAGCGCTCGGCCAGACGCGCCTTGAGATCAAACCCGTTGCCATCTGGATATCGGGTCAATTCGGCCAACTGATCCTGAATCGCGGCCAGCGCCTTGGGACTGGCGCCCGATGGGTTTTCATTGCTGGCCAGCTTGATGATGTGCGCAGGATCGATACCCAGCTCGCGCGCCAGTTCGTCCACCGGCTTACCGGGAACGTACGGCGATAGTTTTTGCACGCCGGATTGTGCCAGCGCGAGGAAGTCGCCACTCATGAATCACTTACCTCGTCAGAGAACCGCTTTCGGGTAGGAGCCCAGCACTTTGAGTGCAACTGCTTCCTGGCTGATCCGCTCCAGCACCGCCTTGATCAATGGATCGCGGTGGTGACCGACGAAATCGATAAAGAACACGTAGGTCCATTTACCGCTGCGCGAAGGTCGTGTCTCGATACGGGTCAGGTCGATTCCGTTCTCATGGAAAGGCACCAGCAGTTCATGCAGCGCGCCAGGCTTGTTGCTCATCGATACGATGATCGAGGTTTTATCGTCGCCAGTCGGCGGGACTTCCTGGCTGCCGATCATCAAGAAGCGCGTCGAGTTATCCGGACGGTCTTCGATTTTTTCAGCAATCCGCGTCAGGCCATACAGGCCTGCGGCCATGTCGCCAGCGATGGCAGCGGAGTTCCACTCGCCTTTGACGCGCTTGGCCGCTTCGGCGTTGCTGGAAACAGCGACGCGCTCCACGTTCGGATAATGCGCGTCCAGCCACTTGCGGCATTGCGCCAGCGACTGAGCGTGGGAATAGATGCGGCTGATGCTATCGGTCTTGGTATTTTCGCCCACCAGCAAATGGTGGTGAATGCGCAGCTCGACTTCGCCACAGATGACCATGTCGTGCTCAAGGAAACTGTCGAGGGTGTGATTGACCGCACCTTCAGTTGAGTTTTCTACAGGCACAACGCCGAAATTGACCGCACCAGCGGCCACTTCGCGGAACACTTCATCGATCGCCGCCATCGGCAGGCTGATCACGGCATGACCGAAGTGCTTCATCGCTGCGGCCTGAGTGAATGTACCCTCAGGGCCGAGGTAGGCCACTTTCAGCGGCTGCTCAAGGGCCAGGCACGAGGACATGATTTCGCGGAACAAGCGCGCCATGTCTTCATTGCTCAACGGGCCGCGATTGCGCTCCATGACCCGCTTGAGGACCTGGGCTTCGCGCTCTGGACGATAGAACACCGGCACTTCGCCTTCGGCCAGGGTCGACATCTTCACCCGGGCCACTTCCTGTGCGCAGCGCGCACGTTCGCTGATCAGCTCCAGAACCTTCTCGTCCAGACTGTCGATGCGCAAGCGCAGTGCCTTGAGTTCTTGTTCAGACATTAACCGTGCTCCTTCTCGAACTCTGCCATGTACGCAGTCAGTGCGTTGACCGCGTTGAGGTCGATGGCGTTGTAGATGGAGGCGCGCATGCCGCCCACTGAGCGGTGGCCTTTGAGGTTGAGCAAGCCGCGCTGATCGGCGCCCGCCAGGAACGGCTTATCCAGGCGGTCGTCAGCCAGACGGAATGGCACGTTCATCCACGAGCGGTCGGATTTATTGATCGGGTTGCTGTAAAGACCACTGGCGTCGATGAAGTCATACAGCGTGCGTTGTTTGATTTCATTGCGCTTGGCGATCTCTTCGACACCACCCTGCTCCTTGAGCCACTCAAACACCAGACCGGACAGATACCAGGCCAGCGTCGGTGGTGTGTTGTACATGGAGCCGTTGTCCGCAGCGACCTTGTAATTGAGCATGGTCGGGCACGCCGACCGCGCCCGGCCCAGCAGGTCTTCACGGATGATCGCGACGACGATGCCGCTAGGGCCGATGTTCTTCTGGGCACCCGCGAAAATCATGCCGAACCGCGATACGTCCACGGGGCGCGACAGGATGTCCGAAGACATATCGGCGACCAGCGGAACGTCGCCGGTTTCAGGGATCCAGTTGAATTCCAGGCCGCCAATGGTTTCGTTGGGCACGTAATGCACGTAGGAAGCGTCTTTGGTCAGCTTCCAGTCGTTCTGGCCGGGGATGGCGAAATAGTCGTAAGACTTGGCGCTGGCAGCGACATTGATATGGCCGTAGCGCGACGCTTCTTCGATCGCCTTCTGCGACCAGATGCCGGTGTCGATGTAATCGGCAGTGCCGTCCTCGGGCAACAGGTTCAATGGAACCTGAGCGAACTGCTGGCTGGCGCCGCCCTGCAGAAACAGCACTTTGTAGTTGGAGGGAATGGACAGCAGATCGCGAAGATCCTGCTCGGCCTTGGTGGCGATGGAGACGAACTCATCGCTGCGGTGACTCATTTCCATGACCGACAGGCCTTTGCCGTGCCAATCGAGGAGTTCCGCCTGGGCGCGCAGCAGAACAGCTTCAGGAAGCGCGGCTGGGCCGGCGCAGAAGTTAAAGGCTCGCTTGCTCATATCCACTCTCGTCATGCAATTCGTTGAATTCTTAACCGGTGAAGCATTGCAGGAGCTGCCGAAAGCTGCGAACGCGAGATGTCAGGCAGATCGCAATCGCAGCCTTCGGCAGCTCCTACAAAGGGGGCTGGGGCGCCCCCTATTCAGCGTCAGTCTTTGGACTCTTCTTCGTCGGAAGCGGCGTCAGCTTGCAGATCAGCGCCAGGCTCGTCGGCGTCATCGCCGCCGAGCACTTGCCCTTCAACCGCTTCGCCGTCAACTTCTTCGCCGTCGAAGCCCTCGCCTTCCAGTTCTTCACCTTCAACTTCCGAAGGCTCCTGAACACGCTCCAGACCCACGAGCTTCTCGTCCTTGGCCAGCTTGATCAGCGTCACGCCCTGGGTGTTACGACCCAGGCTCGACACTTCGTCGACACGGGTTCGAACCAGTGTGCCCTGGTCGGAAATCAGCATGATTTCCTCGCCGTTCTGCACCTGGACCGCACCGACCAGTCGCCCGTTACGGTCGTTGCTCACCATGGCAATAACGCCCTGACCGCCACGCTTGTACTCAGGGAACTCGGAGATCGCCGTGCGCTTGCCGAAGCCGCGCTCGGACGCCGTGAGGATTTCACTGCCCTCTTCAGGGATCAGCATGGAGATGAGTTTTTGACCTTCCTGCAGACGCATACCGCGGACACCACGAGCCGTACGGCCCATGGCGCGAACGTCGGATTCCTTGAAGCGCGTCACTTTGCCGCCGTCGGAGAACAGCATGATTTCCTGCTCGCCATCAGTGATGGCGGCCGAAATCAGAATGTCGCCTTCGTCCAGTTCCAGCGCAATCAGACCGACACTGCGCTGACGACTGAACGCAACCAGCGGGGTTTTCTTGACCGTACCGTTGGCGGTGGACATGAAGATGAACGGAGCTTTCTTCTTGTCTGCCGCCTTGATACGCGCCTTGCGCTCTTCTTCGGTCTCGGTACTGTTCTCGTCGTCGATTTCGCCTTCAATGGCGTCAACGTCTTCCTCGTCAGCCTGCTTGCGCATGGCTTCCAGGTCCACCGGCAACATGGTGGTGATGTACTCGCCTTCGCTCAATGGCAGCAAGTTGACCAGCGGACGACCACGAGCAGCGCGGGATGCTTCCGGGATCTCGTAGGTCTTGAGCCAGTACACCTTGCCTTTGCTCGAGAACATCAGCAGCGTGGTGTGGCTGTTGGCGACCAGCAGGTGAGCGATGTAGTCCTCATCCTTGATGCCGGTAGCCGACTTGCCTTTGCCACCACGACGCTGCGCCTGATAAACCGCCAATGGCTGGGTCTTGGCATAGCCGCTGTGAGAAATGGTGACGACACGTTCTTCTTCGGTGATCAGGTCGCCAAGGGTCAGGTCCAGGCGCGCATCGAGAATCTCGGTGCGGCGCACATCGCCGTATTCGGCGCGGATCAGCTCCAGCTCTTCACGGATGATTTCCATCAAACGCACAGCGCTGTTGAGGATGCGCAGCAGCTCGCCGATCTGAATCAGGATTTCCTGATATTCGGTGAGCAGTTTTTCGTGCTCCAGACCCGTGAGACGGTGCAGACGCAACTCAAGAATCGCCTGGGCCTGTTCCGGCGACAGGAAGTACTTGCCATCACGCAGACCGTACTGTGGATCAAGGTTGTCCGGACGAGACGATTCGGCGCCAGCGCGCTCGACCATGTCCATCACCGCACTCGATTCCCAACCTGTGGTGATCAGGCCTTCTTTGGCTTCTGCCGGGGTGGGCGACGCCTTGATCAGGGCAATGACCGGGTCGATGTTCGACAGGGCAACCGCTTGACCTTCAAGAATGTGGCCACGCTCACGGGCCTTGCGAAGCTCGAAGACGGTGCGGCGGGTGACGACTTCGCGACGGTGGCGAATGAACGCTTCGAGCAGATCCTTGAGGTTCAGGATGCGTGGGCGGCCATCGATCAGCGCAACGATGTTGATCCCGAACACGCTTTGCAGTTGGGTCTGGGCGTAGAGGTTGTTGAGCACAACTTCCGGCACTTCGCCACGGCGCAGTTCGATCACGACGCGCATACCGTCCTTGTCGGACTCGTCACGCAGTTCGGTAATACCTTCGAGCTTCTTCTCTTTGACCAGCTCGGCGATCTTCTCGATCAGGCGGGCCTTGTTGAGCTGGTAGGGCAGTTCGCTGATGACGATCTGCTGACGGCCGCCGACCTTGTCGATGTCTTCGACGAAGGAGCGCGCGCGCATGTAAATGCGGCCACGTCCGGTGCGGTAGGCTTCGACGATACCGGCACGACCGTTGATGATCGCGGCTGTCGGAAAGTCGGGGCCGGGGATGTACTGCATCAACTCGTCGACGGAAAGCTCGGGGTTGTCGATGAGCGCCAGGCAGCCGTCGATGACTTCGCCCAGGTTGTGCGGCGGAATGTTGGTGGCCATGCCGACCGCGATACCGCTGGAACCGTTGACCAGCAGCGTCGGGATGCGTGTTGGCATCACCGCCGGGATCATCTCGGTGCCGTCGTAGTTCGGCACCCAGTCCACGGTTTCCTTGTGCAGATCAGCCAGCAGCTCATGTGCCAGCTTGGTCATGCGCACTTCGGTGTATCGCATGGCCGCAGCGTTGTCGCCGTCGACCGAACCGAAGTTGCCCTGGCCGTCGACCAGCAGGTAGCGCATGGAGAAAGGTTGCGCCATACGAACGATAGTGTCGTAGACCGCCGTGTCGCCGTGGGGGTGATACTTACCGATCACGTCACCGACCACACGAGCGGATTTCTTGTACGGCTTGTTCCAGTCGTTGCTCAGCTCGCTCATTGCGAACAGTACACGCCGGTGCACGGGCTTCAAGCCATCGCGCGCATCCGGCAGAGCTCGTCCAACGATGACGCTCATCGCGTAGTCAAGGTAGGACTGCTTGAGCTCGTCTTCGATATTGACCGGGAGGATTTCTTTGGCCAGTTCGCCCATGAAGCCTGATTCCTTTTTCTGGTGAAACTCCGTCACATCCATGCGGGACGAACGAAGCTTGTCGCAGCCGGCTTTTGCCTGACGACGACTTACGACAAATCAGCTATTTATGCCTGGGATTTGCGCAGTAAAGAGGGCTGCATCGAGCCCTCCTGGAAACCGCCGGATGTTACCACAATCGCCGTCAGGCACGAAGACTTTGAAGGCGCTGAATATGGGCCACTTCGCCACCAGACGCCTTAGAAGCGCTTACAGGGCCCAATAGCGCGTAGACCAAACCGAAACTTGCCCCTTGATAGCCGATCAATGCAAGCGCTTTCTGCACATTAGCTGGGTCATTTTTGCTGTATCGGGACGTTCGACAATACCCTTCTCGGTCACGATGACATCGATCAGGTCAGCCGGGGTCACATCGAACACCGGATTGAACACATCGACATCGGCCGCGAAGCGCTGCCCCCCGACTTCCAGCAGTTCGCCACCGTCCCGCTCCTCGATGGGGATGTCATCTCCACTGGCCAGCGCCATGTCGATGGTGGAACTCGGTGCCACCACCATGAAGCGCACACCGTGATGCATGGCAGCGACGGCCAGCTGATAGGTGCCGATCTTGTTCGCCACATCGCCGTTGGCGGTAATGCGGTCGGCGCCGACGATTACCCAGGTGACGCCTTTGGTCTTCATCAGATGCGCAGCAGCGGAGTCAGCGTTCACCGTGACCGGGATGCCTTCGTTGAGCAATTCCCACGCGGTTAGCCGCGAGCCCTGCAGCCACGGACGGGTTTCGTCGACGTAGACACGCTCGATCATGCCTTCTATATGAGCAGCACGGATTACGCCCAGCGCGGTACCAAAGCCACCGGTGGCCAGTGCCCCAGCGTTACAGTGGGTGAGGACGATTTGCAGGTTGCCCTGGTGCTTGCGAATCAGGTCGGCGCCCAATTGCGCCATAGTCAGGTTGGCTTCGCGATCACTTAGGTGAATGCCCACCGCCTCCGCTTCCAGGGCCGGGCGCGGATCTTCGTGATTCTTGAGGCGTTGCAGGCGTTCGCGCATCCGGTTCAGCGCCCAGAACAGATTGACGGCAGTGGGCCGGGAGTTGGCCAGCAAAGTGAAATCCTGCTCCAGTGCTGCACGCCAGTCGCCGCCTGCTGCAAACCGATCATTGACCGCAAGCACAATCCCGTAAGCGGCAGCGATACCAATGGCGGGCGCGCCGCGCACGACCATCGAGCGGATTGCCTCGGCCACGCCTTCGGCGCCCGTATAAGCCAGCCAGGTTTCTTCGACGGGCAAAACCCGCTGATCGAGTAGATGCAACGTGCCTTCCCGCCAATCGATGGCCTTCGCCTTTTCCGCAGCCATTAGTCGATCGCGCATTGCACACCCCACATGATGATGATTCAAAAACACTACGCCAGACGCTGAATGCCCCAAGCCGTTATTTGCCGAAGCCAGGAAGCAAATAGCCACCAGGGAAAAAAGCGGCCGATTATAGCGAGCCGACCGCGAAGACGCTCGGGTATACTTCGCCGTCCCCGTATCAAGCCAATGGATGCCCCGCCATGCCGGATTCCGCCGCCCCGCTCGACCTGTTGCTCCTGCCCACATGGCTGGTCCCGGTCGAACCTGCAGGCGTCGTGCTGCAAGACCATGCGTTGGGCATCCGCGATGGCGTGATCGCGTACATCGGCCCTGCCGCCCAAGCGCTGCGACTCAAGGCCACCGAAGTCCGCGAACTGCCCGGCATGCTGCTCAGCCCCGGCCTGATCAACGCCCACGGCCACGCGGCCATGACGCTGTTTCGCGGGTTGGCGGACGATTTGCCGCTGATGAGCTGGCTGGAAAACCACATCTGGCCCGCCGAGGCCAAGTGGGTCAATGAAGCCTTCGTCAGCGACGGAACCGACCTGGCCATTGCCGAGCAACTCAAGGGCGGCATCACATGCTTCTCTGACATGTACTTTTTCCCGAAAATCGCTTGCGAGCGCGTGCACAACAGCGGCATCCGCGCGCAGATCACCGTGCCGGTGCTGGATTTCCCGATCCCGGGTGCGCGCAATGCCGACGAATCCCTGCACATCGGTGTCGAGCTGTTCAACGACCTGGCCCACCATCCGCGCATCAAAATCGCCATCGGCCCTCACGCACCGTACACCGTCAGCGACGATAACCTGGTGAAGATTCGGGTGATCGCCGATGAGCTCGACGCGATGATCCACATGCACGTCCATGAAACGGCCTTTGAAGTGCATCAGGCCGTGGAGCAGACCGGCGAGCGGCCATTGGCGCGCCTCAATCGCCTGGGGCTACTGGGCCCGCGTTTCCAGGCGGTGCACATGACCCAGATCAACGATGACGACCTGGCGCTGCTGGTGGAAAGCAATTCCAGCGTGATCCACTGCCCCGAATCGAACCTTAAACTGGCCAGCGGCTTTTGCCCGGTGGAGCGCCTGTGGCAGGCCGGAGTCAATGTCGCCATCGGCACCGACGGCGCGGCGAGCAACAACGATCTGGACCTGCTGGGTGAGACCCGCACCGCCGCGCTGCTGGCCAAGGCCGTTGCCGGCTCCGCCACTGCGCTGGATGCCCATCGCGCGCTGCGCATGGCGACATTGAACGGTGCGCGGGCAATGGGGATCGAAGCACTGACCGGCTCGCTGGAACCGGGCAAGGCCGCCGACATGGTGGCCTTCGATCTGTCCGGGCTGGCCCAGCAGCCGATCTACGATCCGGTGTCTCAACTGATATATGCCACTGGCCGCGATTGCGTGAGTCATGTGTGGGTCGCAGGCAAGCAACTGCTTGAAGACAAGCGTCTGACCCGGATGGACGAACACGCGCTGACCGAAACCGCCAAGGCCTGGGGCCGACGCATCGCCGGGCAGCCGGAACTGACTTAGTGCCGTTTGGGCCCCGTGGCCGAAACCGGACCACCGTTTTTCAAGAGTTTAGAGGGATCACACATGAGCAACGTCGACCACGCGGAAATCGCCAAATTCGAAGCCCTGGCCCATCGCTGGTGGGATCGCAACAGCGAGTTCAAACCGCTGCACGACATCAATCCGCTGCGGGTCAACTGGATTGATGAGCGCGTCAACCTTGCCGGCAAGAAAGTGCTGGACGTCGGTTGCGGCGGCGGGATTCTCAGCGAGGCCATGGCCCTGCGCGGCGCGACCGTGATGGGTATCGACATGGGCGAGGCGCCACTGGCGGTGGCACAGCTGCATCAGCTGGAATCCGGCGTGACGGTGGAATATCGGCAGATCACTGCCGAGGCGCTGGCCGAAGAAATGCCCGAGCAGTTCGATGTCGTGACGTGCCTGGAAATGCTCGAGCACGTACCGGACCCCTCCTCGGTGATTCGTGCTTGCTACAAGATGGTCAAGCCGGGTGGTCAGGTGTTCTTCTCCACCATCAACCGCAACCCCAAGGCCTATCTGTTCGCGATCATCGGCGCCGAATACATCATGAACCTGCTGCCCCGCGGCACCCATGATTTCAAGAAATTCATTCGCCCCTCCGAATTGGGCGCCTGGAGCCGCAGCGCGGGGCTCAACGTCAAGGACATCATCGGCCTGACGTACAACCCGCTGACCAAGCACTACAAGCTGGCGTCCGACGTTGACGTCAACTACATGATCCAGACCCTGCGGGAGGCCTGATTCATGCGCTTGAGAGCAGTTCTTTTCGACATGGACGGCACGCTGCTCGACACCGCGCCGGACTTCATCGCGATTTGTCAGGCAATGCTCGCCGAGCGTGGTTTCGCGCCAGTGGCCGACAAGCTGATTCGCGACGAGGTTTCCGGCGGTGCCAAAGCCATGGTGTCGGCCGCATTTGCCATGTCCCCCACGGCACCGGAATTCGAAGCGCTGCGCCTGGAATTTCTCGAGCGCTACCAGCAGGACTGCGCCGTACACAGCAAGCTGTTCGACGGCATGGCCGAATTGCTGGCGGACATCGAAAGCGCAAAGCTGATCTGGGGCGTGGTAACCAATAAGCCGGTACGGTTTGCTCAGCCGATCATGGACCAGCTGGGGTTGTCCGGGCGCTCCGCGGTACTGATCTGCCCTGATCACGTGACCAGAAGCAAGCCCGATCCCGAACCGTTGATCCTGGCGTGCAAAATGCTCGAGCTGGACCCTGCCAGTGTGCTGTTCGTCGGTGACGACCTGCGCGATATCGAATCGGGACGCGACGCCGGCACCAAAACCGCAGCGGTGCGCTATGGGTATATCCACCCCCATGACAACCCGGATCACTGGGGCGCGGACGTGGTAGTGGATCACCCTTCTCAGCTGCGCAAGGTGCTGGATAACGCTTTGTGCGGGTGTTGAGTACCACTCCAGCCCGTGGAAGCGGACTTGTCCGCGAAGGCCGCGTATCTGACGCTATAGTTCCATCGGCTGTACGAATGTCTTCGCGGACGAGTCCGCCCCCACAGTTGTAAGCTTTCCGGGAAATCCGAGGTACATCGATGTTCACTTACTCCGCCCGCCCCGATCTACTCAAAGACCGGGTCATCCTGGTAACCGGCGCTGGCCGAGGCATTGGCGCTGCCGCGGCCAAAACCTATGCAGCCCACGGCGCGACGGTCCTGCTGCTGGGCAAGACCGAAGCCAATCTGACCCAGGTCTATGACGAAATCGAGGCCGCCGGCCACCCGAAGCCTGTGGTCATTCCGTTCAATCTGGAAACTGCCCTGCCGCACCAGTACGACGAACTGGCCGCGATGATTGAAAGCGAGTTCGGCCATCTTGACGGCGTCCTGCACAACGCCTCGATCATTGGCCCACGCACGCCCATTGAGCAGCTGTCCGGCGAGCATTTCATGCGCGTTATGCACATCAACGTCAACGCGATGTTCATGCTGACGTCGACCCTGTTGCCGCTGCTCAAACAGTCCAACGACGCATCCGTGGTGTTCACCTCCAGCAGCGTCGGGCGCAAGGGACGGGCCTATTGGGGCGCATACGGCGTGTCCAAGTTCGCCACCGAAGGCTTGATGCAAACCCTGGCCGATGAACTGGACAATGTCGCACCCGTTCGTGCCAATAGCATCAATCCGGGGGCGACCCGCACCAGTATGCGTGCCCAGGCGTATCCGGCAGAAAACCCGCTGAACAACCCGACCCCCGAAGAAATCATGCCCGTCTACCTGTACCTGATGGGCCCGGACAGCACCGGGATCAACGGCCAGGCGTTCGATGCGCAAAAGTGACCATTGCCCCGCAGGTGCGGGGTAAACCCTGCATTGGCGCGAAAGGAAAACCATCTTTCTGCACCGTCTGTCAGCCAACGGCTCTAACTCAATCCTCTTAATATCGATGGACGGTGTGAACGGGATGCCTCGGATTCGCTCCAACACTGCCAAGCCCCCGCAGCGATGCATAGAGGAACGAAAACTTGAGTTTTCCTACCCGCACCAACGCAATTGACTTTGACAGCGCCAAACTACAGCGCCTGGGTTTCGCACCGCTGACACACGCGGTCCACGAGCCGGTCGATCTTGAAATATTGCGTCAGCAACTTGGACTGCAGCTTCAAACCAGCCTCGAAGCCGAGAAAATACTCGGCTTGTTCTTCCGCTGCGTGCAGCGCCTGGTTCCACTCAAAGGCCTGCAATTCATGCACAAAGGCACGGATCTGCGACTGGAGCTTGGCTCACGCGGCCGCCAGCTCGCCAGTTTCAACATGAGCCTCAAAGGCGAGCACATGGGCGAGGTCCTGTTCCAGCGTGATCTGCGGTTCACTGATGAAGAGTTGTTGCAGCTTGAATCGCTGCTGGCCTGCCTGCTGCATCCGATGCGCAACGCATTGCTGTACCGCGCGGCCATGCTCAGCGCTTTGCGTGACCCCTTGACCGGCGCGGGCAATCGCGTGGCAATGGAGCAGACCCTGACGCGGGAAACCGAAATCGCACGCCGCCAGCAACTTCCGCTGTCGGTGCTGATGCTCGATATCGATCACTTCAAAGGCATCAACGACACCCACGGCCATGCGACGGGCGATCAGGTGCTCAGAGCGGTTGCCGATGGCATCAAGAATCGCATGCGCAATATCGATCAGGTGTTCCGCTTTGGCGGGGAAGAGTTTTTGATCGTACTGTCCAATACCGGTCGTGAGCCAGCCGCGTTAGTCGGCGAACGCCTGCGTAACGCGGCACTGCAGCTCACTTATCCGGTTGATGGACGCCCTGTGGAGCTGACCGTGAGCATCGGCTGCTCGACGCTGCTGCCGGGGGAAACCGCCGACAGCCTGGTGCGTCGCGCCGACACTGCGCTCTATTCGGCCAAGCGCCAAGGGCGAAATCGCCTGGAAATGGCCAGTTGAGCGTTACTCCACCAACGCGAACCGACGCTCGCGCAGTGGGGTAATGCTCTCCCGTTGCGGCCGCTCCAGGGTCATGCAGCTTTCCAGGAACAGATACATGTACTCGTAGCTTTTGCAGATCGCCATCCGCAGCTCGGCCTGCAGTTGCGCGCTGGGGTTGTTACCGGCCAACGTGCAAATGATCTCCAGCGCTTCCCAGGGATGAGCATCGTCGTACTGCGCGTGCATCTTCAGCCACTTCATTGCACGCTTGCGCATCTCCGGCGGGAAGGAGTCTGCGTAGGTGTCCTGCGAACAGACCACCGCCGACCACTCCCCTGTTGCGCCCTCAATGGCGTAGTTGGTCGCAGCAATCGCCACCACCAGCGAATCCGATGAGCACGCGTGCCAGCACCAGTGGCTCAGCGCATGAAGCTCCGAGGGTACACGCTGGGCCTGAAGGTCCTCGAGATTGACCCCATGTGCCGCACTCCAGTTCACCCAGTAGTCGGCATGGTTGAGCTCGACCCGAATATTGCGCATCAACCAGCGACGCGCCATATCTTCGCCCGGATGCCGGGCAAAACGGGTCTTGGTCAGGTTCTGGGCCATATAGACCGCAAACTGTTCCACCACCGGCCAGCCACCGATCAAGTAATGGCGCATGGTTTTGGAGCTCAGTGTTCCATCTCGCATACGTTGATAAAGTTCATGCCCTACCACCCTTGACTTGGCGCCACTGCAATCGGCAATCAATTGCTGCGCCCAGGAGGGGTAACTGCTGGCATCCATCAGCGGACCGGTTCTAATGAACATATCGATCACTGTGTAGCTCCTTAATAAGTGTGTCGCATCGGTGTCATTCAGCGGAAAGTCCCGGGGGCGCTGAACAACATGGGAGTCTGCCTCGCGGGCCGTGCGTGCAGACGTTCACAGGTGAATAATTGCGGTCGCTCGATGACATACCCCTGAGCGTAGTCCACACCGATTTCCAATAACGCCTGCTCTATCTGAGGGCTCTCGACGAACTCAGCGATCGTCTGTTTGCCCATGACATGTCCGATATGGTTGATCACTTCCACCATCGCCCGATTGATCGGGTCGTCGAGCATGTCTTTTACGAAACTGCCATCAATCTTAAGAAAGTCCACAGGCAAATGTTTCAAGTAAGCGAATGACGACATGCCTGCACAGAAGTCATCCAGGGAAAACCTGCAACCCAGACTTTTGAGTTCATTGATAAACCGAATAGCGCTGCCCAAATTGGAGATCGCACTGGTTTCGGTAATTTCAAAACAGATAAGTTCGGGGGGTATCGCATAAATCTGGAACTGCTGTCGCAAATATTCGAGAAACGCATCGTCACCAATACTGCTGCCCGACAGGTTGATGGCACAGACTGCCAAAGGCACTTGTCGATGTTCGTCGCTCAGGCAATCGGAAATGACCTTGAACACGTTCTGCACCACCCAGCGGTCCAGGGTGGTCATCATCCCGTAGCGCTCGGCAGCCGGGATGAAGCTGTCCGGAAGGATCATTCGCCCCGACTCATCACGCAGCCGCAACAGGATTTCGACATGCCCTTTACTGTGGTCGGCAACGCGGCCCAGTGCAGCGATTTCCTGTGAGTACAGGCAGAAGCGATTTTCTTCCAGGGCCATGTGCAGGCGCTGGATCCAGGCCATCTCACCGAAACGGGTCGACAGTTCCGAATCATCGTCGTGGTAGACCTGAACCCGGTTACGGCCTTTTTCCTTGGCCATGTAGCACGCCATGTCGGCTGCCCGCAAAGAGGTCTCCAGATTGGTGGGCACGTTGGAAACATGCACCAGTCCGATGCTGATGGTGGTCACGAACGGACGGCCCTTCCAGACAAAATGCAGGCTTTCGACGGTCTGACGAAGCCCTTCGGCGATCCTTTCGGCCGCGTCGGCCGAGCAATGTTCCAGCAAGATCCCGAACTCGTCACCGCCTAGCCGCGCCAGCGTGTCGCCTTCGCGTATGCCCTGCTGCAAGAGCACGCAAATGTGCCGCAGCAGCTCGTCTCCTGCGGCGTGGCCATTGGTGTCGTTGACCAGCTTGAACTGGTCCAGATCAAGGAACATCAGCGCATGATTGCCGGGCTGGCTCGTCAGGCTGGTCAAGGCCTGCTCAAGGCGGTACTCGAACTCACGGCGGTTGGCCAGCCCGGTCAGGGCGTCGTGGGTGGCTTGCCATGACAGGTTGGCGATGTACTGGCGCTCCCGGGTCATGTCGTGCAGCACCAGCACTGCCCCGCTGACCTGGTTCTCAGTCTGGATCGGCGAGCCGGTCAAAGCCACAGAGACCGTGCTGCCATCGAGCCGCTGAATCAGCTTGGAATGCTCGCTGCCACCGATCAGTTTGCCGCTGAGAATGTGCTCGATCAGGGTCGAACTGTCCTTTTGCTCGTTCTCGTCGATGAGGTTGAACAGCGCGGCCAACGGTAGCCCGGTGGCCTGATCGCTTTTCCAGTGCGTCAGGTGCTCGGCAGCAGGGTTCATGTAGGCAATCGAGCCTTCGACATCGGTGGTAATCACGCCGTCGCCAATCGACTCAAGGGTGATCTGCGCCCGCTCCTTCTCCGCTTCCAGCGCGGCTGCAAACGCGTGGCGTTGCTCAAGCAACTTATGGGTGCGAAGTAACGCCAGAATGATCAGGCACAACGCAGTGGCCAGATTGGTCACCAGCAAAATGCGCAGGATGACGCGCGAGCCTTCGCCCAGTGCGTCGCTGAACGCCTTGGCCGCTGGCGTGACGCCTTCGTTGATGGCGCTGATCTGCGCCCGCCAGCTCAGCACATCGCCATTGGTGGCAGTGTCATCGACCACGCGACGGTGAATTTCCCGGGCCAGTTCGTCCAGCTGCAACAGGTAATCGTCGCCGACCTTCCACAGATCGATGGCCCTTTCCAGGTAGCTGAAATGACGGAAATTGAGATAAAGCCAGATGATGCTGGCGGCATCGTCAGGATCGTTACCACCCTGCAAGATGCCTGCATGGGCGCGCGCGATGTCAGGAACAGGCTGGTCGAGGGAAACTCGCAGGTCATGCCCGCCCTGGGGCACAGCGATGGCTTGCTGATATTTCTGGTAGTTGATCTCGTCACGACTGTTCGCGTAGAGATTGAGGTAGTAAATGGCATCCTTCTGGCCTTTGGACCAGAGGCTCTCCCCACCCACGTAACTGCGTACCGCAGACATCATGTAAAGGCTCACGCACCCCAACAATGCCTGCAGCAGCACTACCGCGATAAATGGCCACACGATACCCAGAAGACGGGGCTTCTCGAGAATCCGTTTTTGCTTCATGGCGTCCCTTTCATCAGCACTGCCAGATACTTACTCCCGGTTCTGACTCTCCATTTTGAGCCCGAGGGGAATTCGGCTAATTTCCACGATGCAGCTAACGGTTCTCACAAATGAAACACATACGTACCCGCGGTGACTCGATAACGATGACCGACATGGGACGTGTTAGAGGCTCGGTTTGCAACTCAGACCCAAGCATAGTTGAAGAACTGACGTGTTCCACTGGCGATACGCCATTTCCTTGGACTAGGGAGAATAACCGACAAACAGCATTAAACTTGCTGCAAATGACCATAAAGTCGAGCGTAAAGACCTCCATCTGCGATTAATTGCGTGTGGTCACCGTCTTCGGCCACGCTGCCGCCATCAAACACCAGTACCCGATCCGCCTGTTTTACGGCCGACAGCCGATGGGCAATGATCAACGTCGTACGCCCGCTGAGAAACCGCGCCAAAGCCTGGTGCAGGCTGTATTCGGTGGCAGCGTCAAGCGCAGAAGTGGCTTCGTCGAGTATCACTACTTTGGGGTCCGACAAGACCATCCGCGCAATGGCCAGGCGCTGACGCTGTCCACCGGACAACCGCACCCCGGAACGGCCGACGACGCTATCGAGCCCTTGAGGCAGGCTGCGAATCGTGGCGTCCAGCTGGGCAATTTCCAGCGCCTGCCAGCATGCTTCATCACTGCGCTCACGCCCCATCGTCAGGTTGGCACGCACGGTGTCGTTGAACAGGGCCGGATGTTGCAATACCACCGCGACGTTATCGCGCACGGTTTCCAGGCCGATCTCTTGCAAGGTGGCGCCGCCGTAGCGAATGCTGCCGGCCTTTGCGGTATACAAACCCAACAGCAGCTGCACCAACGTGCTTTTGCCACCGCCGCTGGCACCAACGATCGCGACCTTCTCACCGGGCGCAATCGACAGATTCAAGTGATCCAGTACCGGCTCCTCGCCGTAGCCAAAGCTGAGCCCTCGCACCTCGATGCCCACCGTCTGCTGGGCCGCGAACGGATCAGCACCGCCGGCATACTGCGGCTCGTCAGCGCGCGAGAGCAGCTCGTTGATACGTGTCAGTGCGCCGCCCGCTGCGTAAAACGCGTATTGCAGATTGAGCAGCTGCTCTACCGGGCCGATCATGAACCAGAGGTAACTGAACACCGCCAGCATGTGACCGATGGACAGGTCGGAGAACAGCACCGTGAGCATGGCGGCCGCACGAAAGATGTCGATGCCGAACTGAAACAACAACCCGCTGGCGCGATTGGAAGCGTCACTTTTCCACTGAGACGCCACTGCGTAATCACGGACTTCCTTCGCCCGCAGGCCCAGGCGCCCGAGGAAATAACCTTGTCGATTGCCGGCACGCACCTCCTGGATGGCGTCCAGGGTTTCGGTGAGCGCCTGGGTAAAACGCGAGGTACTGTCGTTTTCCAGCTTCTTCAGGGTTTTGACGCGCTTGCCCAACTGCACTGTGGCGAAAATCACCAACGGGTTGAACAGCAGAATCAGCAGCGCCAGTTGCCAATGCATCCACAACAGAATCGCCGAGGTGCCGGCCAGCGTCAGCACCGCCACCAGGAACTTGCTTAAGGTTTCTCCGACGAATTTGTCCACCGTGTCCAGATCGGTCACCAGATGCGCGGTCACTGTGCCGCTGCCCAGGCTCTCGTATTCGCCCAGGGAAATGCGCTTGAGGCGCTCGATCAGACGAATGCGGATGCGATAGACGATGTCTTTGGCCAGCCGCGCGAACAGCCGGGCCTGCACCACGTTGAAGACCAGCGCACCCAGGCGCAGGCTCAACGTCACCAACAGCATCAAGCCGATGTAGCCGACCGCTTTTTGCAGGCTATCGGGCAACAGGTGATTCATGAACTTCAGCGCGCTGTCGCCATGACCCAACAGCACTTCGTCCACCAGCAAAGGCAGCAGCAGCGGGATCGGCACCGAGCACAACACGGCAAATGCCGCGACGGCATTGGCGATCCATAACGATTTTTTATGATGCAGGGCCAGACGCCGGATTTCTGCCCAGCTCAGTCGATCGACACGAGTGGAAGAATCAGCGCTTGCAGGCGTGTTGTGAGGATCAGGCACTGGCAGCGCGCTCCAGCCAGCGTTTGAGCAATGGCGCCAGTTCATCCAGCGATTGATAGCCATTGGTCAGCAGTGCCAGCTGGCCTTTGCGTTCGGCGAGCAAGGTCGGAAACCCGGCGATGCCCAAGTCCTGAACCCAGCTGAAATCAGAAGCGGTGGCCGCCAGTTGCTCGGCGCTGTCGAAGGCTTCGGCGAATTCGATTTTCGGCAAACCGGATTTTTCCGCCAGTTCAGTCAGCACCGAGGCCTGCGTGACATCGCGGCCTTCGAGATAGAACGCTTGCTGGATCTCTTTGACCAATTGCCAGGCGATGTCCGGATCCAGGCTGCGCGCTGCAACCACGGCCCGGCACGCAGGCTCGGTGTCGTAGACGAAACCATCGGGCAGCGCGCCCTCGAAACGAAAGGACTGGCCGGTGGTGTCTTTCACCGCCTGCCAGTGCTCGAGAATGTAACGTCTGGTCGTCGGTTCCAGCGCAGCACCGCTGCCCGTGCGCAAACCGCCGACGACCAGGTGCAATGGCAGCCCCCCCGCTCTCGCCTGCTCGATCAAAGCTTGGGCCACCGGCGCAAAACCCCAACACCAGGAGCACATCGGGTCCATCACATAGAGCAGGCGGGCTTGCATGGGTCAGGCCTCGTTGGAGTGGCTTTCTTTTTTCGACTCGGCGTCGAGCGCGCGGTAGTTGCGACCGATAGGATGGGGCTGGTTGCGCGCTTTCGCCAGTTCGATCTGCTTTTGCCGGTCAATGGCGCTGCGCCGGGTCTTCTCGCTGAGCTTGTCCCAGCAATGGGGGCAACTGACACCCGGCGTGTAATGCTCGCTGGCGCGGTCTTCTGCGCTGATCGGCGTGCGGCACGCGTGGCACTGGTCGTAGTCGCCTTCGGTCAGGTCATGGCGTACGGTCACGCGGTTGTCGAACACGAAGCAGTCGCCGCGCCAGCGGGTTTGTTCCTGGGGCACTTCTTCCAGGTATTTGAGGATGCCGCCCTTGAGGTGATAAACCTCCTCGAACCCTTCGCCGAGCATGTAGCTGGAGGCTTTTTCGCAGCGAATGCCACCGGTGCAGAACATCGCCACTTTTTTGTGTTTCGACGGATCGAAGTGGGCTTTGATGTACTCCGGGAACTCACGAAAGCTGGTGGTCTTGGGGTCGATGGCGCCTTCGAAGGTGCCAATGGACACCTCGTAATCGTTGCGTGTGTCGATCAACAGGACCTCCGGATCGGCAATCAAAGCGTTCCAGTCTTTAGGATCGACGTAGGTGCCGACCTTTTTGTTCGGGTCCACGCCGTCAACGCCCAGGGTCACGATCTCTTTTTTGAGTTTGACTTTGGTGCGGTAGAACGGCTGATCGTCGCAGTACGATTCCTTGTGGTCGATATCGACCATGCGCGGGTCTTTTTTCAGCCAGGCCATCAGGCCGTCAATGCCTTCACGGCTACCGGAGACCGTGCCATTGATGCCTTCGTCGGCGATCAACAAGGTGCCCTTTATGCCGTTGTCGACCATGGCCTGAAGCAGCGGCTCACGCAGCTGGACGTAATCGGAAAGGGTGACGAATTTGTACAACGCCGCGACGACGATTGGGGCGGTCTGAGTCATGTTGCGTCTCCAGGTGGCGACCCTCGCAAAGGGCCTACCGGATAAGAAATTCAGGTGATAGTGCGCCCACCAGGCAGCGCGGCGCGGATTCTAGCAAAAATGAGGGGAGTTCAGACAGGCGGGTGATCAGCGGGGTCTGCTGGAGCGAGTGGGCGGCATTCCGACTTGCACGCAAAGCTTACGATGCGGTGTGCCAGGCGAGACCGCAGCGCCAGCTTCGCGAGCAAGCTCGGCTCCAACAGGTATCGTGTTTGACCCGAGATCACGCAGAGTCTGTTGGAGCGAGGCTTGCCCGCGAAACTGCTGATGCGTTGTGTCAGACAGGTCGCGTGCACAGGTTTTGCTGCCGGTTCCCGGCAGATCGCCGACAAGTCAGGCTCCTACGACCTCCGGCCGGAATCAAAAGCGCCGTAAACCTCACAGCTTGCGGCGCGTCCTCGCGGCGTATGGAACGCGAGGGTTCCAATACAAACCTACCGCCAATTACGCATGCCCACCCGCGCACGTCGGTGAAGCGGGTACAAGACCCAGTTTCGACCATTCTTGCGGGGTGTAGGTGTGCAATGCCAAGGCGTGGAACTCGCCCATCAGGCCGCCCAGAAGGCCGTAGACCTTCTGGTGCCGCTTGACCGCATTGAGCCCTTCAAACTGGTCACTGACCAGAATGGCCTTGTAGTGAGTTTCCTCACCGCGGCTGTGCATGTGGCTTTCGTTCAACACCTCAAGGTGCTGGGGCTGAAAGACCGACAGCGCGGATTCGATTCGCTGTTGCATGCTCATTGGAGGGCTTCGCTGCTTATGGCTTTTTGGCAGGAGCAGGAGCGGCGGCTGGTTTGCCGGCCGGCGCCAGTTCAGTGGTCATGTCAGCCAACAGCTTGTTGACGACAGGCACTGCGCTTTCCAGTTTGCTCTGGGTCAACTGAGCCGATTGCTGAGTCAGCTCAGGCATCTTGGTCAGCACTTTCTTGCCCAGTGGCGACTCGTAGAAAGCCACCAGATCTTTCAGCTCTTTCTCGGTGAAATTAGAGGTGTAGAGCTTGACCATGTCCGGCTGCAGCTTGTTCCAGCCGATGGCCTGATCCAGTGCGGCGTTGGCCTTGGCCTGGTAAGTTTCGAGGGTGGCTTGCTTGGATGCAGGCGCTTTGGTTTCGGCGAAGCGCTGGGCGAACATCTGCTGCACTTGCATGTACACCGGCGTGCCCAACTTGTCGGCGTGAGCCAGTTTGAGGAACGTCATAGCGCTGGCTTCATGGCTGGCGGTATCGGCGAGAACCTGGCCGCTGGCACATACCAGAGCAACCGCAGCACAGATGGCACGAATACGGGTCATCGAGTTTCCTTTCTAGCTTACGAGGCAGAACCCCAAGACCGAGCATTCTGCGCCCCTTTTTACGTTGCGCTCAACCCCCGACCCTACGAGCGGTTAAATCGGCGCGCGATCAAGGCACGTTTTGACAGGACCTTACGTGTCGTTTTGACGCACTATGTCGGCTTGCGTTCTTTTCATGCAGTCAGGCGTGGAACCCGACCGGGTTCTCAGGGCCTAAACTGCGCAATCGATCTTGAGGAGAGAGTCCAGTGAGCCGTACCGAAACCGACAGCATAGGTCCGATCGAAGTCCCCGAAGACGCTTACTGGGGAGCCCAGACTCAACGTTCGTTGATCAACTTCGCCATTGGTCAGGAACACATGCCACTGCCCGTGCTGCACGCATTGGCCTTGATCAAAAAGGCTGCGGCGCGAGTCAATGACCGCAACGGCGACCTGCCGGCCGATATCGCCCGCCTGATCGAGCAGGCCGCAGACGAAGTGCTCAGCGGCAAACTCGACGACCAGTTTCCGCTGGTGGTCTGGCAGACCGGTAGCGGCACCCAGAGCAACATGAACGCCAACGAAGTGATCGCCGGGCGCGCCAACGAGCTGGCCGGTCAAGGCCGTGGCGGCAAAAGCCCGGTGCACCCCAACGACCACGTCAATCGCTCGCAAAGCTCCAACGACTGCTTCCCTACCGCCATGCACATTGCGGCAGCGCAGGCGGTCAAGGAACAACTGCTGCCAGCCATTACCGAGCTGTCAGCCGGTATCGCCGAGCAATCCTCGCGCTACATGAAACTGGTCAAAACCGGCCGCACCCACATGATGGACGCGACGCCGATTACCTTCGGCCAAGAGCTGTCGGCTTACGTTGCGCAACTCGATTACGCCGAAAAGGCCATTCGCGCCGCCCTCCCCGCCGTATTTGAACTGGCCCAGGGCGGGACAGCCGTCGGCACTGGCCTTAATTCCCCCCACGGCTTTGCCGAAGCGATTGCCGCTGAACTGGCGGCGTTGTCGGGCCTGCCTTTCGTGACAGCGCCCAACAAGTTTGCCGCGCTGGCAGGCCACGAGCCTTTGACCGCGCTGTCTGGCGCTCTGAAGACACTGGCCGTGACCCTGATGAAAATCGCCAACGACTTGCGCCTGCTGGGTTCCGGCCCCCGCGCGGGCCTGGCCGAGGTCAAGCTGCCGGCCAACGAGCCGGGCAGTTCGATCATGCCGGGCAAGGTCAACCCGACTCAGTGCGAAGCCTTGTCGATGCTGGCCTGTCAGGTCATGGGCAACGACGTCACCATTGGCATTGCCGCCAGTCAGGGCCACTTGCAACTGAACGTCTACAAACCGGTGCTCATCCATAACATCCTGCAATCGATCCGTTTGCTGGGCGATGGCTGCCGCAACTTCAACGAGCATTGCATCGCAGGCATGGAGCCGGACGCCGCCAAGATGGCCGAACACCTGGAACGCGGTTTGATGCTGGTGACGGCCCTCAACCCGCACATCGGTTACGACAAGTCCGCGCAGATTGCCAAAAAGGCTTACAGCGAAGGCCTGACCTTGCGCGAGGCGGCGTTGGCGCTGGGCTTTCTCACCGATGAGGAGTTCGACAACTGGGTGCGCCCCGAGAAGATGCTAGAGGCAGGAAGCAATGGTTGATGCGATCAGCGGCGCCACCCCACTGGAAGGGTACGGCAAGCGCATTCTGATGATTTTCGGCACGCCGAAAAGCGTCAGCCTCTGCCACGCTCTGGGCGAAGCCTACGCCCAGGGCGCGCGCAGTAAGGGCCATGTGGTGCGCATGCTCAAACTTGATGAGATGGAATTCGATCCGGTGCTGCATGGCGGATACGACTCAAGCCAGACACTTGAACACGATTTGCTCCAGGCCCAGCGTGAGATTCACTGGGCCGAGCATCTGGTGTTTGTCTACCCGGTCTGGTGGGGCGGTTTGCCCAGCTTGCTCAGTGGCTTCTTCGATCGGGTGTTCACGCCAGGTTTTGCGTTCAAGACCCACGGTCGCAAGCATCCTTCCAATGAGCTGTTGCGTGGCCGTACCGCCGAGCTGCTGGTGACCATGGACACGCCGTCGCGTTATTTCCGCTGGATCTACGGCGCCCCGGCGCACCGGCAGATGACCCGTACGATTCTTGAGTTCTGCGGCATCAAGACCAAACGTCTGACCCAATTTGCGCCCGTACGCACTTCCACCGAAGAGCAGCGCCAGCAGTGGATTCGACAGGCCGAGGGCCTGGGCAAGAAGTAAGGCTGAGCCGTACCCGGGCGCAATTGGACTGAGCAGGCGATATTGCGAACTCCGAAGACTAACTGAATGTCATAAACCCACGCAGACAGGAGTAAAGTGATCATCGGCCGGCATTCAGCGGCGATGACCCTGGGTTCAGCCGTCCTGTGTGGATCAACCTTAACGCTCCAATTTTCGGGGAAGGCTATGTTAGGCAAACGCGAACAAGATCCAGCCGCCAGAGTGCAGTTCCGCAGTGATCGTGTGTCTCTGGTCAATGGCCTGTACTTCTTCAGCACTCGGGAAAACACCCTGGAAGGCCCGTTCCCCAGCCGCGACGAAGCGGTCAAGGAAACCGAGGCCTACATCAAGCGCATGCAAGGTCGCCACTCCGGGCAATCCTCCGAGCTGAACGGCTGATCCGGTCGGCCGCCGGGAGTAGCCTCCACCGATTACCGATGATTGCGCTGGTAGGTCTGTTCGCCCATTGCTGCGATCTGGCCTTCGATCAACGCGTCGAACGGCCTGAGCAATGCGTCGAATGAGCGCTCAGGCTCCAGGGTCTGCAGAGCATGAACAATGGCTTCCAGTGTCGATAACGCGTCCGGTCCGGGTGCCTTGCGCAGGCGATAGCGCGAGATCGGGGCATCGTTCAGGGTCACTCTGGGCAAAGCCGCCAACTGCGGATTGAGGTGCAGCAACTTGCGCGCCTTGCGCCAGGTGCCATCGGGCACCACCAGCAGAGTCGGCAACGATGGCTCTGCTGATACCGTCAGCGTTTCGGCATCTTCCCCCGGAAACAACAGCCGCGTTTGATAACCAGGCACATCGAGCAGCCCTGACAGATCCTCGAACATCTCCCCCACCACCAACCGCGCATTATTCAGGCCCAGGGCCGCCAGCCGCGCGGTGTTCAGCGCATGATTCACTTCGCTTGGGTGCTGCAACACAACTACTCGCGTGCGGCTGTCGAGCGTAGGAATCAATATGCACAAACAGTAGTTTTCAGGTCGCAGGCAGCGTTCGCATCGCGGGCGGGCCATGGGTCATTCCTTGTATAGCGGTGTTACAGCGGGTTGAGCTGGGCCTTGAGCAGGTCGCGGAACGTCTGGATCAGCGGCTCTCGACTGCGACCGCGCCGCAGAATCATCGAAAACGGCGCTTGGTAGCCAAAGGTCGCGGGCAACAGCACCCGCAACTGACCGGAATCGACCCAGGATTGCGCGTAATGCTCCGGCAAGTAACCGATGTACGCGCCTGACAGCACCAGGATCAACTGCGCTTCCATACTCTCTACCGTCGCCGCGCTGTGCTTGAAGCCGTGGCGCGCCAGCTCCGCCTGGCTCCAGTAACCTCGCCCGACCATGCGCTGTTGAGTGATCACCGGCTCGGGGATGCGCCGTTCGTTGAACAGCGGGTGGCGGCTGCTGCAATACAGCCAGTGCTGCTCGCGGTACAGCGGCTGATACAGCAGCCCATTCATGCGCGTGGAAAATGAACCGATCGCCAAATCCAGCCGGTTATCCAGTACACCCAGTTGCAACTCATAGGGGCTCATGACCGAGAGATGCAAATGCACTGCCGGATGCTCTTCGCTGTAGGCGCCTATGACTTCGGCAAACGGCAGCGCGCGGTCGCTGACTGTCGAGTCCAGCACGCCAAGGTTCAGGGTGCCGCGCAGTTCGCCCTTGAGCGCGGCAGCGTAGAGCTCGAAGCCTTCAAGCTCCCCCAGCAGGCGCAGCGTCTCCTGATGGAACAACTCGCCCTTGCTGGTCAGACTGAAACCGCCCCGCCCCCGATGACATAACACGATGCCCAGCGCTGCTTCCAGCTGGCTCATGTAGGTGCTGATCGCCGAGGTCGACAGGTTCAGCTCCTGTTGCGCGCTGGCAAAGCCTTGGTGGCGCACCACGCAGACGAAGATACGCAGCAGTTTCAGGTCGGGTAGTGCGTGGGCCATCGGGGTTACCGGAAGTATCTGTGAATCGAACGAGCTGTAGGAGCCAACTTGTTGGCGAGCCTGTGACCATGAGGTGTCATGGCAGGACGCCTCGCGAACAAGTTCGCTCCTACAGAGCGGCATTTATCAAAAGCTTACCCGATACTTCAGAAATCTCTGAACTAAGTATTTCTCCCCAGCGATTGTTCCTGTCGGCCGCGCTTCGCAGAATCCGCCCCAGGCAAAACCACTCTCCAATAACCGATGAGGCAATCCCGTGGACAAGATTTTCCACCAACCACTGGGCGGCAACGAAATGCCGCGCTTCGCCGGCATCGCCACCATGATGCGTCTGCCCCACCTGCAAACGGCCGAAGGCCTGGATGCCGCCTTCATCGGCGTGCCCCTGGACATCGGCACCTCACTGCGCGCCGGGACCCGCTTCGGCCCTCGTGAAATCCGCGCTGAATCGGTGATGATTCGCCCCTACAATATGGCCACCGGTGCTGCGCCGTTCGACTCGCTGTCGGTGGCAGACATCGGCGACGTGGCCATCAACACCTTCAACCTGCTGGACGCTGTCCGGATTATCGAAGAGGCCTACGATCGCCATCTCGAACACGGCATCATCCCGCTGACCCTGGGCGGCGACCACACCATCACCCTGCCTATCCTGCGCGCCATGCATAAAAAGCACGGCAAAGTCGGGCTGGTCCATATCGACGCCCACGCCGACGTCAACGATCACATGTTCGGCGAGAAGATTGCCCACGGCACCACCTTCCGCCGCGCGGTTGAAGAAGGTCTGCTCGATTGCGATCGCGTGGTGCAGATCGGTCTGCGGGCCCAGGGTTATACCGCTGAAGACTTCAACTGGAGCCGTAAACAGGGCTTCCGCGTCGTGCAGGCCGAAGAGTGCTGGCACAAGTCGCTGGCACCGCTGATGGCTGAAGTGCGCGAGAAGGTCGGCGGCGGCCCGGTTTACCTGAGCTTCGACATCGACGGTATCGATCCTGCCTGGGCGCCAGGCACCGGCACCCCGGAAATTGGCGGGCTGACCACTATTCAGGCCATCGAAATCATTCGCGGCTGTCAGGGCCTGGACTTGATCGGATGCGATCTGGTGGAAGTCTCCCCACCCTACGACACCACCGGCAACACCTCGCTGCTGGGCGCAAACCTGCTGTATGAAATGCTCTGTGTGCTGCCGGGGGTGGCGCATCGGTGAGTAATCACCGGGATTCCGACATCGCTTGAAACCTGTGGGGGAGCTTGCTCGCGATTGCGCAATGGCGGGGACGAATTCATCGTCTGGCGCACCAAATCGCGAGCAAGCTCCCTCCCTCAGGGCGTCATCGCAATACAGCACAATAAAAACGCTCATCCGCTGACTGCCTGCTTGATCTCAGCCGGTTGATCCGTGCCTCACTATAAAAACAAAGATCGGAGACACTGCATGACCCTAGATATTTTCGTCGTCGTCATTTATGCCGTCGGCATGCTGGTACTGGGCTGGTACGGCATGCGCAAGGCCAAAACCCACGAAGACTACCTCGTCGCCGGGCGTAATCTGGGCCCCAGTCTGTACATGGGCACCATGGCCGCCACGGTGTTGGGTGGTGCATCCACCGTCGGCACCGTGCGCCTGGGTTACGTCCACGGGATTTCCGGCTTCTGGCTCTGCGCCGCGCTGGGCTTGGGCATCATTGCGCTGAACCTGTTCCTGGCCAAACCCCTGCTTAAACTGCGGATCTTTACGGTCACCCAGGTGTTGGAAAAGCGCTACAACCCCATGGCTCGTCAGGCCAGCGCAGTGATCATGCTGGCCTATGCCCTGATGATCGGTGTGACCTCGATCCTGGCCATTGGCACCGTGATGGAAGTCCTGTTCGGTCTGCCATTCTGGGTGTCAGTGCTGTTGGGCGGAGGCGTGGTGGTGGTGTACTCGACCATCGGCGGCATGTGGTCGTTGACCCTGACCGACATCGTGCAGTTCGTGATCAAGACCGTCGGCCTGATGTTCATCCTTCTGCCGATCTGCCTGTACCGCGTCGGCGGCTGGGACGAGCTGGTCAGCAAGCTGCCGGCCTCCAGCTTCAGCTGGACCACCATTGGCTGGGACACGATCCTCACCTACTTCCTGATCTACTTCTTCGGCATCCTGATCGGCCAGGACATCTGGCAACGGGTGTTCACCGCCCGTACTGAAAAGGTCGCGCAGTACGCCGGCACGGTCGCTGGCGTGTATTGCATCTTCTATGGCCTTGCCTGCGCGTTGATCGGCATGGCGGCCCACGTGCTGCTGCCGGACCTGCAAAACGTCAACACCGCCTTCGCCGCCATCGTCAAAGCCTCCCTGCCCGACGGCATTCGAGGGTTGGTGATCGCTGCTGCATTGGCGGCGATGATGTCCACCGCAAGCGCCGGACTGCTGGCGGCCTCGACGACGCTCACCGAAGACCTGTTGCCAAAGTTGCGCGGCGGCAAGCAGTCAAGCCTGGGCATCAACCGGCTGTTCACCTGTCTGACTGGCTTCGTTGTGCTGGCGATTGCGCTGGTGGTCAACGATGTGATCAGCGCCCTGACCCTGGCCTATAACCTGCTGGTGGGCGGCATGCTGATTCCATTGATGGGCGCGATTTTCTGGAAACGCGCGACCACCGCCGGAGCCATCACCAGCATGGTGCTGGGTTTTGTGACTGCACTGGTCTTCATGCTCAAGGATGGCCTGGACGCCAACACGCCGATCTATTGGAGCCTGGCAACAGGTCTGGTGAGCTTTGTGCTGGTCAGTCTGTTCTCGCCACGGCCGATGCAGGTGCGCGCGACGGCGTAACCCAGGGACCTCGAATAAACAGGGCGCCTGACGAGCGCCCTTTTTTGTGGGATCTGAAAAAGATCGCACGCCGATGCAAGCCCGCCGGGCGAAACTTCAGCTAGCCTTTATCCCAGAGCGGCTGACGCAGGAAATAAACAGGCGGTTTTCAGGCGAAACCGATTTTGCAGCCAGCTCCAAACCACCCTCTGTTTTTTGTAGTAAGGGGTTCTCTCTACAACATCACAGCAGAGGCATTCATGGACCGCCCGGAAATCTACCAACACGTCATCGATGCACTTGGAAAAATTCTCGTCGACAAAGACCCCATCAGAGACGATGCGCTGATGACGGACCTGATTCTGGATAAGCAGGACTTCGATCAGTTCTTCAGTGATCTGCAATCGGATTTCGGGATCGTGATGCCGCCGCGTCTGAAGGCCGAGCTGTCGCAACTGCCTGAGAACGACGAACGCCACGAGCTGACCCTGAACGGGTTTGTGGACGTGATTGCATCGCAAATGCAGGACAGAGGCTTGCTCAAACGCTGATGCGTTGGATTACCGCGTGGGAATGAATTAAACAAAGAGCGGCCGTCGAATGGACAGCAGCGGGAGGGAAATTGCGCGGGCTATCAGGCGATAGCGCCGCATATCCTGAGGATTTTGCGCGTGGGAATCAGCGCCGCGGCTGGCGGCGCTTGTCGTCATTGGTGCGCACTGGAATGGGTTGCAGCTTGGGCTGTTCAATCAAACCCAGCGCGACGCCTACATCGTGGAGCCATTCTTGCAATTTGCTGTTCATCTTGATGCCCCCTTCAGGGAAATTCTCGGCAGCCAACCTCTGAGCCGCTTAAGGCAGATCATAGTGCCTGAACGCACTTTACGCCTGCTACCGAGTGTCGCGGCAGATATTTTTTCTCGTAGCGATAAATCTGACCCCTCAAACAGCCTATCGACAGGTAACAGGCGACCAACGGCGTCATGGCTCACGGCGGGAGTTGGTAGTCGGACCGGTGACAGCGCCAAAAACAGCTTGCTGCTACAGATCAGGCATTGACTCTTGCGACTGCGGTAATCCGTCCTCGTCGGTCATTGCCCGTTCCAGCAGATCCGCCGGCAGCGATTTGCTCGCCCGGGCCCCGAGCAACTTCAGTTGCTCACTGCGACTGACCAGATTGCCGCGCCCTTCGGTCAGCTTGTTACGCGCAGCGCCATAGGCTTTATCCAGCTGCTGCAACCGGTTGCCCACCTCATCGAGGTCCTGAATGAACAGCACGAATTTGTCGTACAGCCACCCTGCTCGCTCGGCAATTTCACGGGCGTTCTGACTCTGGCGCTCCTGCTTCCACAGACTGTCGATCACCCGTAGCGTGGCGAGCAACGTCGTGGGGCTTACGATCACGATGTTGCGATCGAAGGCTTCCTGGAACATGTTCGGCTCAGCCTGTAACGCCGCCGAAAATGCAGCTTCGATGGGCACGAACAACAACACGAAATCCAGGCTGTGAAGCCCCTCAAGACGCTTGTAGTCCTTGCCTGACAAGCCCTTCACGTGGTTGCGCAACGACAACACATGTTGCTTCAGGGCCAGTTGCCCGATGACGTCGTCGTCCGCAGACACATACTGCTGATACGCCGTCAAACTGACTTTCGCATCCACCACCACCTGTTTGTCGCCGGGCAACATGATCAGCACATCCGGCTGGAAACGCTCGCCGTCCGGGCCCTTGAGGCTGACTTGCGTCTGGTACTCACGGCCCTTCTCCAGTCCTGCGTGTTCCAGCACCCGCTCCAGGATCAATTCACCCCAGTTACCTTGAGTCTTCTGGCCCTTCAGTGCGCGGGTCAGGTTGGTCGCCTCATCGCTCAGGCGCTGGTTCAGTTGCTGCAGACGCTCAAGCTCCTTGCTCAAAGAAAACCGCTCGCGAGCCTCCTGCTGGTAGCTTTCTTCGACGCGCTTTTCAAAAGACTGAATGCGTTCTTTCAGCGGATTGAGCAACTGCCCAAGTTGCTGCTGACTGGTTTCGGCAAACCTTTGCTCGCGCTCGTCGAAGATCTTGCCGGCCAGCTCTGCAAATTGCGCCCGCAGCTCGTCCCGCGAGCCCTGCAGATCCGTGAGCCGTTGTTGATGACTTTCCTGTTGCTCGCGCAGTTCGGCATTGAGCGAGGCACATTGCGAATCCAGTCGGCGCAATTCGGCTTCTTTATCTGCGCGCTCCTGATTCCACTCCTCCAGAGCCTCTCGCGCGCCGTCATGCTGTTGGCGCAGCAATTCGACTTCCCTGCGCAATGCCGCTAGATCTGCCTGCTTGGCCGCATTGGCCTGGCCCAGGTCACTGATCTCATCGCGACTGGCGTCGAGCTGAGCGCTGAGCCCGTCCTGAGCCATTTGCGCGTTGCTCAGACGTTCGTCCATCAGCGCGGCCTCAGCCTCGCGACGTGACAACTTGCGCTGTAACTGCCACGCCAATCCCAGCAACGGCAATGCCGCTACCCCAAGACCCAGCAACAGGCTGGTCAGGTCCAAAGCCATACATTTTCCCCACGTACCGATCGATGCTGGCGGCATTATGCGCAGAATGCACCGGGCCGTCCGATTTCCGATCAGCGGTTGCCTCATAAAGGCACAGGGGCGCAAAGCGCGTAAGGTGAAGCCTGAAACAGAGCTGCCGGCCGCGACAATCCACAGAACCTGTGGATAACTCAGTGGACAACACTCCGTGAACCTTCGCAAACGCAGGCAGAATGGGGCCTGCGTTCAAACTGACGATTTTTTCACCAGCGAAAAAAAACGATGGTTTTCATTGACTTAATAATTGGACACGTTAAATCAACCTGTTAGCGGCGTATGTGACAGTGGTGTGGCAACTACCGTCGCTAATGTGCACAAGTCAATTGGCCATCGCCTTAGGCGTTCATCGGTACCGTGCTGGTTGCCCGTGAAAGGCAATAAATCCGAGCCTTGGAAGGTATTTTCCGGCAAGAAACGTCGGATCCAACCCTGTACCCTGGGTACTTCACTGCATCTGATCATGGCCGCAGTGTAAATATGCACTTCCATCGCTGCGGCAATTGCGGTAGCATCGCCGCCGTTAGTACCAAGCTGAAAGTCAATTCTGGTCGAACAAATCCCCAAGCCATGCTTATCCAACGATAGCGGGCTGAAAAAAGGGATCGACCACCTCGATGGTTTCCAGACATTACTCACCTACATGGCCTTCCCCATAGACAGGAAGGATGTTTTTGAAGTCATGCTCTGCAAAAACCAGCCTGCAAATTGATCAGGATCTTCACCTCGAGCCTCGAACCTTCGCTCCTGTTGTGATGCCTGCCCTCCTAAGTACCTACCGGTCAGCCCAGCGCTACACAATAACTGCGCTTCAACTGGCTGCTTTTGTTCCAGACAGGTTCTTCGCCCTGCCCCTGACTCGCAATCGAGCAATGGCCCGCGTTTTCTGGAACGTTTTAATTTTGCACGGCTCTATTGCGTGTCGTTTTAGGAACACCATTACCATGACTACCCATATGCACACTCAGGATGCTATCCGCACCCTCACCACCGCCTTCGCACCAATGAACTGCCTGATCATGGCCGCTCGCAAAGGCTGCTTCAGCTTCACCATCGTCAACGAACACGGCATTGCGCGTCACAGCGAACGCCTGTATCCAGACCAGTACTCCAGCGCCGAACCGCTGCAGGCTGTGATCGACCGGACCCGTCAGGCACTGACTGCCTGATACCGTCCGTCGCGTAACACGATCGATACAACCAGGCCTCGCCCTACAACGGCGGGGCTTTTTTGTGCCTGTTTTTCTTATGAAATTTCCTTCGGCGTCAGAAATACTCGCTATAACGCAGTGCCCCGTGATCAGGAAAGATTTTAAAAACAGCCCTTTACATCAGGAATATGACACTACACTTGAACTCAAGCGGCCTGCGCCGCTTCCGGTGAGCTCATTCGATTCATTGCTGCCAAGCGCCGGGCTCACCGGACCACCTACTTCCCGAGGGTGTTATGGGAATCGCTGCCAGTGAACTGTGCCGATACGTGATCCGCCCAACGCTGATCTACCTCGGACGCCACAGCCCCAACGCCGAACTGTTTCTGGTCGGTGTGGCCGCCAGCCAGTCAGCACTGGGGGCCGAACTCGACAGCCATCGTGGCCACGGGCTCTACAGCATCACCGACACCCTGCACTGGCAAGTCTGGGACGAATATCTGGCCAAAGATCCGGACCTCGCAAGCCTTGTGCGTGGCCTGGCCAGTCAACATGCCTTCCTTACCGGCCCGGATCTGGAGCTGACGGTCAACCTGCGTTACTCCACTGCAATTGCCTGGCTGATGGTCGAAGCCAGCCGCCTGCCGTTGCCCGCCGAAGATGACTTGCTAGGCATGGCACGGATTTGGCGCCAGATATTTCAGCCCCGTGGCCATCTGAAGGATTTCGCAAGGGCCTGGCATACCTCGGTGCGGCCTTTGTATCAGGTCGCCCCAGCCATTTTGTGACCCGGCGGTATCGCTGGAGATCGCTGCACGTTTTTCAGATTGTCCTACAAAAACAGCTCTAGATCGGGTGATCCAGCCTATAGCGCGTTGTGGAAAATGTTGGTAATTTCCGCGCGGTGATCAACAAGGAGTTCAAATAATGAAAAAAGTAATGATCAAAACCAGCCTGAGTCTCGCCGTAACACTTGCCTCCACCCAGCTCTTCGCTTCCGGCTTTGCCCTCAACGAACAAAGTATCAGCGGCATGGGTACCGGCTTTGCGGGCCGCTCCTCCTCCGCCGATGACGCCAGCATCGTGTACGGCAACCCCGCCGGCATGTCCCGTCTCAAGCGCCAACAAGTCACCGTTGGTGTGGCAGCGATCGATGCGAAAACCGACATTTCCGACGCCAGCGGCCGTAGTGCCGGTAGCAACAAAGGCGACATGGTCCCTTTTACTGCTGTCCCGATGGGGTTTTACGTCAACCCTATCGATGACCATTGGGCATTCGGTCTGGGCGTTTACGCACCCTTCGGCCTGATTACCGATTACGAAAACAATTTCCAGGGCCGTAACTTCGGCAGCAAGAGCCAGGTGAAGGTCATTACCTTCCAGCCGACCGTCAGCTACGCATTCAACGACAAAGTGTCGATCGGTTTCGGTCCGACCATCAACCGCATTTCCGGCGTGCTGGAATCGGCATTGAACGTCAGTGGTGCGCTTAGCCGTCCGACCGGTGACGGTCGCGTTCAGGTCAAGGGCGATGATGTCGGCTATGGCTACAACATCGGTTTGATGGTGCAGGCGACCGAAACCACTAACCTGGGCCTGACTTACCATTCCAAGGTCACCTACAAGCTCGACGGCCATACCGAAATCGCCCCGGGCGCCGGCGTGCCTTCGACAATACTGGGCGCAGGCCGCTATGACGCCAAGCTGAGCCTGGACACCCCGGAATCGGTCGACTTCTCCGTGACCCAAAAGCTGACCGACGACTGGAAACTCTACGCCGGTAGCACCTGGACTCGCTGGAGTCGTCTGAAAGACATCACCGTTGAAAACTCCGGCGTTACCCGCGCTGGGGGTGCTCTGGCGCCGCAGTTGGCCAGCACCATCACCGAAGAACAAAACTGGCACGACACCTGGGCTTACGCCATTGGCACTTCGTACCAGCTCAACAAGCAGTGGGTATTGCGCACCGGCCTGACCTGGGACCAGTCGCCTACCAACAACACCGATCGTTCGCCACGCATCCCTACCGGTGACCGCACGATCTTCAGCATCGGCGCTGGCTGGAGCCCAACCGACGACCTGACTGTCGACCTGGCTTACTCCTACCTCGACGAAGAAAAGGTGAGCGTCAACCGTGTCAACGCTTTGGGCAATGCCTACAGCGCCAAGTACGACAACAGCGCCAACGGCTTCGGCCTGGGCCTGACTTACCGCTTCTGATGCAGTCGGCGGGACGGGCTGAAACCCCCGTTCGCCAGACCCGAAAAACCCCGCAGCCAGCGATGGATGCGGGGTTTTTTGTTTAACCGATTCGCCCTTCTGTAGGAGCAACTTGTTGGCGAGCCGAACAGCGCGGCGCCACCTAAAACCTCCCGAACAAGTTCGTTGCTACAGGTAGTGCTCAGGGCTTGGACGCTATGGCCTTCTCGACCGCTGCAATCAGCTGCGGGTCATCCGGCGTGGTTTTGCTGGAGAAACTGGCAATGACGTTGCCCTGGCGATCCACCACGTATTTATAGAAATTCCAGCGCGGCGGGTTGCTCTGTTCAGCCAGCACCTTGAACAGGTGTGTCGCGTCATCGCCACGAACCGGCTGCGGCTCGGTCATGGTGAACGTCACGCCGTAATTGACGTAGCACACCTTGGCCGTCTCCGCCGCGTCGTTGGATTCCTGCATGAAATCATCCGACGGCACGCCAATGACTTCCAGGCCCTGCCCCTTGAAGCGCTGATTCAACGCTTCCAGACCCTTGAACTGCGGGGCGAAGCCGCAAAAGCTCGCGGTATTGACCACCACCAGCGGCTTGCCGGCGAATTGTTTGCACAGATCGATATTCTGTTTGGCGCGCAGTTTGGGCAGCTCGCCCTGCAACAATGGCGGGCAATCGGCAGCCAGGGCAGCGCCGCTCAGGGCGAGGAACAACACAGGTACGGCAGTCCAGCGAACTCTCATGGCGGCATCCATCGCGTCAGGCTTAGAAGTTTTTGTCCGAAGACACGCTACTCCATGGCGCCAGGAATGCCTAGACACGCCCGTACTGGTGCTTCAGCAGGCCCCGATGCCAAGCTGCAAAGCCCCAAGTCCGACGTGCTGCCAGCCCCACCAGGCAGCGGCCAGCAGCGCAGCGCCAATGGCCGCGCCAACCAGCCACGGCAGCAACCTGATCACACAGCCACTCCCTGAACCTGCAACCGCGCTACAGGCCGCTCACGCACCGGCCAGTTCAGTGCAGCGGCAATCAGGCTGAGCAGGATCGACACCTGCCAGATCAAGTCGTAATTGCCGGTGCGGTCGTACACCACGCCGCCCAGCCAGCCCCCCAGAAACGCACCCAACTGATGAAACAGGAACACGATCCCGCCGAGCATCGACAGATTGCGCACGCCAAACAGCGTCGCAACCGTGCCATTGGTGAGCGGCACGGTAGACAGCCACAGCAGCCCCATGGTCACGCCAAACAGGTAAGCGGTCGTTTCCGTCAGAGGAATCCACAGGAACAGGCTGATGACCACCGCGCGCAGCAAGTACAGCGCCGTGAGTAAACGAGGTTTGGACATCCGGCCACCGAGCCAGCCGGCGATATAGGTGCCGAAGATATTGAACAGGCCGATCAAGGCCAGCACTGTGGTACCAATTTTGGCTGGCAGGTGCTGGTCCACCAGATACGCCGGCAGATGGATACCGATGAACACCACCTGAAACCCGCAGACGAAGAAGCCGAAGGCCAGCAGCCAGAAACCTGAATGGGTACACGCTTCGTGCAGGGCTTCGCGCAAGGTTTGCTGGCCTTCGACCACAGGCAGCGGTTTGTCCTTGAGCATGCCCACCAACGGCAGGATGAACGCCACCAGCAACCCGAGCCCCAGCAGCGCCATCGACCAGCCCAGCCAACCGATCAGCCCCAGGGTGCCGGGGAGCATCGCGAATTGCCCGAACGAGCCCGCCGCACTGGCGACCCCCATGCCCATGCTGCGTTTTTCCGGCGGCAAGACACGCCCGACCACCCCCAGAATGACCGAGAACGTGGTGCCGGACAGGCCGATACCGATCAGCAGACCGGCGCTCAACGACAAGCCCAACGGCGTTTGCGCCATGCTCATGCACATCAAGCCGGCGGCGTAGAGAATGCCGCCGACGAACACCACTTTCGCGGCGCCGAATCGGTCTGCCAGGGCGCCGGCGAAAGGTTGCGCCAGCCCCCAGATCAGGTTTTGAAAGGCGATGGCAAAGGCGAACACCTCCCGGCCCCAACCGAACTGGGCGCTCATGGGCGGCAGAAACAGACCGAAACCGTGGCGAGTGCCAAGTGACAGCGCCAGGATCAGCGCACTGCCCAAGAGTATCCAGCCACTGGCTCGCCAGACTGACGTCATTGTTATGCTCCCGGCGCAGGGGCCGTACGAGTGGAATAGGCGGATATGCCCGCAGTTTCGAAGAGTCGGAAATTACGCCGTGGGTGTTGATGATGTCAATGACTGCTTCTGCCCGAAGGGCGTAGGAGCCTTGCTTGCAGGCGATGGGGTGCGAAGCGGCCTTTGGTTTAGTCTGATTCACCGCAGGCGCAGGTTTTACTGCCGGTTCCCGGCAGATCGCTGGCAAGCCAAGCTCCCACGGCCTCCGGCCAGAATCAAAAGCATCCGGGCTGACGTCAGGTCAAGGCCAGCGCCGCCAGCACGGTCACTTCCAGCAATTCCAGCAGCGCGCCCGCCGTATCGCCTGTGGTGCCGCCCAACCGTCGGACCATCAAGTGCCGCAGCCAGAAGAACGCCGCAATGGCCACCAGCAGCGCCAGGATTGCCGACCATCCTGCCAATACAATCAGAACAACAGCGACTGCCAGCAACACCTGTCGGCCCAAGCGCCTGGGCAGATGATCGGCCAATGCCTGGCCCAATCCGCCCTGTCGCACGTACGGGGTGTTCAGGAACAAACCCAACAACGCAGCACGCCCTATTACCGGCGCAAGCAGTAGTCCGACACTGTGTTGCTGTTGGATCAGCGCCAGAATGGCCGCGAATTTGAGCAGCAGCACGAGCACCAGCGTGACCACCGCAATCGGCCCGCTGCGGGGGTCTTTCATGATCGTCAGGGTGCGCTCGCGATCGCCGAAACCACCAAGCCAGGCATCGGCGCTGTCTGCCAGACCGTCCAGATGCAAGCCACCACTGAGCAGCACCCACGCTGTCAGCACCAGGGCTGCATGCAACACCAACGGCGCGTCCTGCAACAGCGCACTGAACGCCATCAACACTACGCCGAACACCAAGCCGACCAAGGGATAAAACAACAGCGAGCGACCCGATTGCTCTGACGTCGGCATGCCGGGCAAGCGGACGGGAAAGCTGGACAAAAACTGCAGGGCGATCCAGAACGGCAACATCCTAACGCTCCTTTAATATGCAGCCGGCATCCACTTCGAGGGCGAACAGCCCGCCGTGGCCGACCTCCACCTGCAACAACTGCTCTCGCGGCAGACCTCGCGCCTGGGCCAGGAGCAATTTCATCACCCCGCCGTGGCAGATCAACAGTACATGCTCGCCCTCATGGGCCAACCGCAAACGCTCGACCGCGCCCCGCACACGCGCTGAAAAATCAGCCACGGGTTCGGCGTTGGGTGGGGTAAATCCGTAGGGATCGGCCCAGAACCGTCCAAGTCCATCGGCATCGGTTTCCATCAACTGCGCCGCGCTTCGCCCTTCCCAATCGCCGAAATGCAGCTCCTGCAGATCAGGCTCCAGACGCAGTGGCAGCGCCAGCCGCGCCGCCAGTTCCTCGGCGAATCGCGCGCAGCGTTGCAGCGGCGAGCTGATAATCCGGTCCCAAGGCCCTGCCTCGTTTACTGCCGAGCGCATCTGCTGCCAACCAAGGTCAGTCAGCGCATCGTCCAGGCTGCCACGCAGGCCGCCGCCATATTCGGTTTCGCCGTGGCGCAGCAGGTCCAGACGCAGACTCATGCCGGGCGATCAGCGACGGCGGCTTCGGCAAACGTCGCCATGCCGTTATGCAGCTCGCACGCCAGGCGCAACAGGGGCACAGCCAACGCGGCACCACTGCCCTCGCCCAGACGCAGGCCCAGATCCAGCAAGGGCTCGGCCTGCAAGGCCTCCAGCACATGTCGATGGCCCGATTCAGCGCCGCGATGGGCGAAAAACAACCAGGGGCGACACGTCGGGTTAAGGCGCACCGCTACCAGCGCTGCGACGGTGCAGATGAAGCCGTCGACCAACACCGCAATGCCTTCCTGAGCGCTGGCCAGATACGCCCCGACCAGCGCCGCAATTTCGAAACCGCCCAGACACGTCAGGATGCCCAACGGGTCCCCCGCTTGATCAGCGTGCAACGCCAGCGCGCGTTCGATGACCTGTGCTTTGTGGCTGATGCCGTGGGGGTCAAGGCCAGTGCCCGGGCCGACCAGCAGGGTCGCGGGGGCGTTCAACAAGGCACAGGCCATAGCGCTGGCTGCGGTGGTATTGCCGATGCCCATTTCCCCACCGATGAACAACTGCGCCCCCGCCGCCTTGGCCCGCAGCACGCTGTCGCGACCGGCTTGCAACGCCAGCAGGCGTTGCGCGGGCGTCATTGCCGGGCCTTTGGCGAAGTTCGCCGTGCCCGCACCGATGTTCAGATGCACCACACCCGGCAGGTTAAGTGGCGAAACGGTGCCCAAGTCCACCACGTCCAGCTGCGCCGACAATTGCCTGGCCAGCACGCTGATGGCCGCGCCGCCCATCACGAAGTTATGCAGCATCTGGCCGGTGACCGCCTGGGGATACGGCGAAACACCTTCGGCCACCACCCCGTGATCACCGGCGAATATCGCGATCCAGACGCTGTCGACGTGGGGTTTGACCCGCCCCTGCAAACCGGCCAGTTGCACCGCGAGTCGCTCCAGTTGACCGAGCGAGCCCGCCGGTTTGGTCAATTGCTGTTGCCGGGCCTGCGCCTGTTCCAGGCTGTGGGGATCAATCTCGACGGCAGGCGCAAGCCACCAGACATTACTCATAACACGGGTCCTTTAAGGGTCATCGGCAAACCGGCAACAGTCAGCACCACGCGCTGGCAGCGTTCGGCCAGCGCTTGATGCAGCCAGCCGGCTTCATCGACGTAACGGCGGGTCAGCTCACCGAGGGGCACGACGCCCATCCCGGTTTCGTTGCTGACAAAAATAATCTCGCCCGGCAACGCAGCCAGGCAGTCGAGCAAGGCATCGCGTTCCTGGGTCAAACGCTGCGGGTCTTCGAGCATCAGCAGATTGGTCAGCCACAGCGTCAGGCAATCCACCAGAAGGCAACGCCCCGGTTGCGCGCTTTGCTGCAGCACGCGAGCCAGCTCGACGGGTTCTTCGATCAGCCCCCAATGCTCGGGGCGACGCTGACGATGAAGCGCAACGCGCTGGTTCATCTCGCCATCCAGCGCTTGGCTGGTGGCGATATAAATGACATCAAGTCCACTGTCTTTGGCCAATCTTTCGGCCAGACGGCTCTTGCCGGAGCGCGCACCGCCCAGAATCAATTGCAGTGTCATGGGTTATCCAGTCCGCAGAGTTGGCCTAGCAGCGGCAGATCCAGATGGTTTTCCACCAGATCGGCCAGGCGCTCGATGTCACGTTCGCGCAGGGCGTGGTAATCCACCGCCTCCACGTTGGTAAGACCCGCCCAACGCAGCAAGGCGCTGCACGCCGCCGGGGTTTCAAACACACCGTGCAAGTAGGTGCCGAAAATCTGCCTATCCACACTGTGCGCGCCATCGCAGCGACCGTCGTCGAGCAAAACGGCAGCACGTTCCAGCGCAGAGCCGGTGGTGACGCCAGCATGAATTTCATAGCCGCTCACCGGCGCATCTTCCAACGACAGGCGGCCACGTACGTTGCGCAGCTGTTTCTCGTGCTCCAGTACAGTGCTCATGTCGAGCAAACCCAAGCCCGGGCTTGAACCGGCATCGCCTTCCAGCCCAAGCGGATCGTGCAGTTGGATGCCGAGCATTTGCAAACCGCCGCAAATCCCCATCACCTTGCCGCCGTAGCGCAGGTGACGCTTGATGGCGCTGTCCCAGCCATTGTTGCGCAGAAAAGCCAGGTCGCTGCGCACGCTTTTTGAGCCCGGCAAAATGATCAGGTCCGCTGCCGGAATCGCCTGCCCCGGCCCGACGAACTGCAGATTGACCTGCGGGTGCAGGCGCAACGGGTCGAAATCGGTGTGATTGCTGATGCGCGGCAGCACCGGGACGATGACGTTGAGCACACGCTCCACCTTGTCGGTCTGGCGCTGATCGAGGCCGTCCTCGGCCTCAAGATGCAGGTCCATGACATAGGGCAGCACGCCCACTACCGGTTTGCCGGTGCGCTGCTCGAGCCAGTCCAGCCCGGGTTGCAGCAGGGCGATGTCGCCACGAAACCGGTTGATGATGAAGCCTTTGACCCGCGCCTGTTCAGTGGGTGAAAGCAATTCCAGTGTCCCGACCAGATGCGCAAACACGCCGCCGCGATTGATGTCGGCCACCAGCAATACCGGGCAATCCACAGCTTCGGCAAAACCCATGTTGGCAATGTCGCCGGCGCGCAGATTGATTTCGGCCGGAGAGCCGGCGCCTTCGACCATGACCACCGAATAGGCGTCGCTCAGCCGTTGATGGGATTGCAGCACGGCCTGCATGGCGATGGCTTTGTAGTCGTGATACGCCACGGCATTCATGGTGGTCACGGCGCGTCCGTGGATGATCACCTGCGAGCCGGTGTCGCTGTTGGGCTTGAGCAACACCGGGTTCATGTCCGTGTGCGGTGCCAGTCCACAGGCCTGAGCCTGCACCGCCTGGGCACGGCCTATTTCACCACCGTCGGCAGTCACGGCGCTGTTGAGCGCCATGTTCTGCGGCTTGAACGGCACCGTGCTCACGCCCTGGCGGGTCAGCCAGCGGCACAGCGCCGTCACCAGCGTGCTCTTGCCAGCATCGGATGTGGTGCCCTGAATCATCAGGGTTTTGTGGCCTGGGCTCATTTGGCGTCTCTGGGAAAGGCTTGAAGCGCGGTTTCAAGGCGTTGCCAATCGGCTTCGTCCCGGGGCAGGCCGAAACGCAGGCTGCTGTTGTGAGGGCCGTTGCTCTGAAACAGGCGCAGCAAAATGCCGCGCCGGGCGCAGAACTCATGCAGCGCGGCCGCATGATCGGTGAGCAGCCACTGAAACAGCGCGCAACCGCCCTGCGGTGCGAAACCGTATTGGGTCAAAAGCGCCGCAAGACGCTGACTGGCCAGGCCGGTGCGCTCGCGCTGCACGCGCTGTCCTTCGCGGTCGTTGAGGCACTGTTGCCCCAATACCCGCGTAGGACCATTCACTGTCCAGGGTCCGATCTGCTTGCCCAGCACGTCGAGAAACCGCGCGTCGCCAAGCACGAAACCAAGCCGCACCCCGGCAAGACCAAAGAACTTGCCGAACGAACGCAGGACGATCAGCCCGACGCGATCTGATCTGCCGGCAAGGCTCAAGGTCGGCGTGTTGTCCATGAACGCCTCGTCCACCACCAGCCAGCCGCCGCGGGAGGCCAGCCGGGCATGCCAGTCCAGCAGACGTTTGGGGGTCAGACTCAGCCCGGTGGGGTTGTTCGGGTTGACCACCACCAACACGTCCAGCGTGTCGATGAAGCGGTCGACTTCGTGCTCCAGCACCTCACGCACCAGAAACCCGCAGTTGCGCCAGGCCTCGGCGTGTTCGGCGTAACACGGCGACAGCACGCCAACCTTGCCGGCCTGACGCAGACGCGGCAAAGCCTGAATGGCCGCCTGCGAGCCCGCCACCGGCAAGACATGGGGCGCGCCGTAATAGTCACGAGCGGCCAGCTCAAGACCGTCGTCGGTTTCGGGCAATCGCGCCCACGCCGAAAGGGGAATCTCGGGGATGGGCCACGGCCAGGGTGCAATGCCGCTGGACAGGTCGAGCCAGTCCGCTTCGGCGATCCCGTACCGTGCAACCGCCCCGCGCAAACGACCGCCATGTTCAAGCATAGAATTGAGTCCCCACGCACAGGATCAGTAGCCAGAGCCAGACGCCACGTTGCACCAATCGCCAACCACGATCAATGGAGTCGGCATCGGCAGGCGCGCCCTCTCCCAGTTGCGGTCTTTGATGCAGCTCGCCGTGATAGATCGCCGCACCGCCCAGCTCAACGCCCAATGCACCAGCCCCTGCCGCCATGACCGGCCCGGCGTTGGGGCTGTCCCACTTCGGCGCCTGGATACGCCAGCAGCGCAGCGCAACTCGGGTCTTACCTAGCAGCGCGTAGGTCAACGCCACCAGCCGCGCAGGAATGTAGTTAAGCAGATCGTCGATCTTCGCCGCCGCCCAGCCAAAACGCTCGAAGCGCGCATTGCGATAGCCCCACATCGCGTCCAGGGTATTGCTCAGCCGGTACAGCACCACGCCCGGCGCTCCGAACAACACAAACCAGAAGATAGCGGCGAATACTGCATCACTGCCGTTTTCCAGCACCGATTCGGTGGCGGCACGGGCGACTTCGGTGCTGTCCAGCTCGGTGGTCTGCCGGCTGACCAGATAGCCAACCCGTCGCCGCGCTTCGTCCAGATCATCGGCGCGCAAGGCATGGGCCACCGGCTCGACATGCTCACCCAGGCTGCGCAGGCCCAGCGCGCAATACAATGCGGCGATCTCGAATAGCCAGCCGATGTAGGGCAGCCAGCTGAGCAATGTCGCCAGTATCGTCAGCGGAATGACCGCGACGCACCACGCCGTGACGCCGTGACTGCGCCAGCCGCGGCCGGCAGAGTTGAAACGCTGCTCCAGACGCTCGGCAAAACGGCCGAACGCCACCAGCGGGTGGTTTCGTTTTGGCTCACCGAGCAGCGCGTCCAGCGCTACCCCGGCGACGCTCAATAACGCCACACTCATGGATGCACTCCCCAGGTATTTTCGTAAACCAGTTCATTGAGCGGACGCGCCTGCGCCCAGCCTTCGAGCACCAGCATGGGCTGTGGATAAAATTCAGCGACCGGCCCCAGACACAAGATGGCCAGCGGTTTGGCGCCGGCGGGCATGCCGAGCAAATCAGCCAGTGCTTGTGGATCGAACAACGACACCCAGCCCATGCCCAGCCCTTCAGCGCGCGCGGCGAGCCACATGTTCTGGATCGCGCAGGACAACGAGGCCAGGTCCATTTCCGGCAGCGTGCGCCGGCCAAAAATATGTTTCTCACGGTCGTCCATCAACGCCGCGACCAGCACTTCGGCGCAATCGCTGATGCCTTCGACCTTGAGCTTCATAAAGTCTTCGGCGCGCTCACCCAAGGCCTGGGCCGTGCGAATGCGCTCTTGTTCGACCTGCGCCTGAATTTGCGCCCGCAATGGGCCATCGCTGACCCGAATGAAGCGCCACGGCTGCATCAAACCCACGCTGGGTGCGTGATGCGCCGCTTCCAGCAAGCGCGCCAACAGCTGCGGCGCAACCGTGCCGCCGCTGAAGTGACGCATATCACGCCGCTCGGCAATCGCCCGGTAAACCGCTGCCCGCTCATCGGGGCTGAAGGATTGATCGGTCATGATCTGCACCCCGACTTTACCGGCGTACACAGATCCCCGTGGGAGCGGACTTGTCCGCGAAGAGGCCAGTGAGTCTGATGAGTTTGTTGCGCCTGTAACCCAGCCTTCCCGGACAAGTCCGCTCCCACGGGTTTGGCGGCGTGACAGAAATACCTCATGGCAAAAACAGCGCCGCCACCGCCTGGGGATTGGAAGGGAAATAGAAGTGCACGTAGGAAGCGGTCATCCGACCGTCGCGATACACCGCTTCCGCGCCGCGTCCGCCGTTGGGGCTGACGCCTCGGGCGATCGGTTGCAGCTCGGTGCTGGTCAGCGAATGGTGATAGGTATGGCCGCGCAACGTGCCTTCGGGCAGTTCGACATTTTGCAGGGCCAGCGCCGCCAGACGCTTCTGCATCACCGCCTCGCCCCTGAGCAAACCGACCAGCTCGGCGCGCTGACCTTCGACATCGGTCAGGGCATCAAGCAGATACAACATGCCGCCACATTCGGCCAGCAACGGTTTGCCGTCGGCGTGATGCTGCCGGATCGCATCCAGCATCGGTTTGTTCTCACCCAACGCGACGTGGTGCAACTCGGGGTAACCCCCTGGCAAATAGAGACTGTCGGCGTCGGGAATCTGTTGATCACGAATGGGCGAAAAGAACGACAACTCGGCGCCCATTGCCCGCAGCAAATCCAGGCTGGCACCGTAGGTAAACGCGAAGGCTTCGTCGTGGGCGATGGCGATGCGCACGCCTTCGAGCAGCGGCTCTGCGGCAGTCAAGTCCGGCGCCTCGAACGTGACAGCGGGCGGCAACGCGACTTCGCAGGTACTGGCAAGCGCGTTGGCGGCGGCATCAAGGCGCACGTCCAGATCATTCAGCTCGCTGGCTTGTACCAGGCCCAGATGGCGGCTCGGCAGTTCGATCCCGGTTTCCCGGGACAACGCGCCATACCAGCGCAGGCCTTCGGTGAGGCTGCCCTCCAGCAACTGCGCGTGACGCACGGTCCCGACCCGGTTGGCCAGCACGCCGGCAAACGGCAGGTCCGGCTGATAGCGTGCAAGCCCCAAAGCCAGCGCGCCGAAGGTTTGCGCCATGGCCGTGCCGTCGATCACGCCCAGCACCGGCACGCCGAAACGTCGCGCCAGGTCCGCGCTCGAAGGCGTACCGTCGAACAGCCCCATGACACCTTCGATCAGGATCAGGTCGGCATCAGCGGCGGCTTCCCACAGCAGGCGTCGGCTTTCGGCCTCCCCCACCATCCACATGTCCAACTGGTAAACCGGGTTACCACTGGCGCGCTCGAGGATCATCGGGTCAAGAAAGTCCGGGCCGCACTTGAACACCCGCACGTTGCGCCCTTGATTGCGGTGCAACCGGGCCAGTGCCGCCGTGACGGTGGTCTTGCCCTGACCGGAAGCAGGGGCGGCGATCAACACCGCAGGGCATTGCCTGGCGTGACTCATGAACGCTCACTCACAGCTCAATGCCCTTTTGTGCACGAATGCCCGACTGGAAGGCGTGTTTGACCACGGCAATGTCCGACACGGTGTCGGACAGATCGATCAATTCCTGCTTGGCGCCACGGCCAGTCACCACGACGTGCTGCATGGGCGGACGCGCCTGCAGATCGGCGAGCACCTGCTCAAGATCCAGATAGCCGTGTTTGAGGGCGATGTTCAGTTCATCGAGGATGACCAGACTGATGCTCGGGTCTCGGAGCATGGCTTGGGTCACGCCCCACGCGGCTTCGGCGGCGGCGATATCGCGCTGGCGATCTTGAGTTTCCCAGGTGAAGCCTTCGCCCATGACGTGGTAACGCACCTGCTCGGGAAAGCGGCGAAAGAACAGCTCCTCGCCGGTGCTGTTGCGGCCCTTGATGAACTGCACCACGCCGCACTGCATGCCGTGGCCCATGGCGCGGGCGAGCATGCCAAAAGCCGAACTGCTTTTGCCTTTGCCGTTGCCGGTCAATACCAGCAACAGCCCGCATTCATTGGGCGCGCTGGCGATGCGTTCGTCCATCACGGCCTTTTTACGCAGCATGCGCGCCAGGTGACGTTCGTCGCGTTCGGGGGTTTGGCTCATCTCAGCTCTCCGCTTGAGGGCAAATAGATGCAGACGGAGAGCACGAGCAGGCACTGGCAACACGGCACCCGTTGAAACCGGCCGCGGCGCAGAGCATCGCCCTCCGTGATGCTGTGGAATTGGATCAGGCCGGTCTCCGGACTCATGAGCGAACATTCGGGCCGCGCGCCTTCCCATGTCCGAAGAACACAGTGGCATTGAGCGGGGCTTTTCTCATTTACCGTTGCGGAGGCAGTGCCGGAATCGAACGCTGGGCGCTCTCACCGGCTTCCCTGTTTCACCCTGTCGAGACTGGACCGAAGGGCACCTGAAACAAGTGGCGAAGGGTAGAGGGTTGAGGTTTGAGCGTCAATCAATGCGGCGCCCCATCGGCACTTGGTGCTGACGGGGGGTACCGGTTGAACCTAAGAAGACTCAGGTGCCTCTATCTAGATACATAAAAATACTCATTGCCTACGAAATGGAGATCGACAATGTTCAAGCTCAGACCCCAGTTTGTCTTGGTGCTGCTGGTTGCCGGAGGGCTCGCGGGCTGCGGCGAGTCATCAAAACTGCAAGTCAGTGACGGCATGGGGACGTCTCCCAAACTGCCCGAGCCAAACAAGACCTTGATCCCCACTGTCAACATCGCACCTGCCGTCGGCTGGGCCAACGGCGCCAAACCGACTGCCGCCCCAGGCACTCAAGTCGCCGCGTTCGCTGAAAACCTCGATCATCCACGCTGGCTTTACGTGCTGCCCAACGGCGATGTGCTGGTGGCCGAGACCAATTCCCCACCCAAACCCGATGACGGCAAAGGCATCCGCGGCTGGGTGATGGAGAAAGTCATGGGCCGCGCCGGCGCGGGCGTTCCCAGCCCGAACCGCATCACCCTGCTGCGCGACAAGGATCACGACGGCGTGGCTGAAACCCGTACGGTATTCCTGCAAAACCTCAATTCGCCATTTGGCATGGCACTGGTGGGTAACAAATTCTATGTTGCCGACACCGATCGGCTGATCAGCTTCAATTACGAAGCCGGGCAGACCTCGATCAGCGGTGAGCCTGCCAAAGTGGTCGATTTGCCGGGCGGCACGCTCAACCACCACTGGACCAAGAACGTTATCGCCAGCAAGGACGGGAAAAAACTGTACGTGACCGTCGGCTCCAACAGCAACGTGGGTGAAAACGGTCTGGAAAAGGAAGAAGGCCGCGCGGCCATCTGGGAAGTGGATCCGGCCACCGGTTCGCATCGAATCTTCGCGTCCGGGCTGCGTAATCCCAACGGGATGGATTGGGAACCTCACACCGGGGCGCTGTGGACAGCGGTCAACGAGCGTGACGAAATCGGCAGCGATCTGGTGCCGGACTACGTGACCTCTGTGAAGGATGGCGCTTTCTACGGCTGGCCGTTCAGCTACTACGGCCAGCACGTCGACATTCGTGTGACGCCGCAGAATCCCGACCTTGTGGCAAAAGCCATCGCGCCAGATTTCGCAGTTGGCCCGCATACGGCTTCATTGGGCTTGGCGTTCGCTGATGGCAAAACCTTGCCAGCGCCGTTCACTGAAGGGCTATTCATCGGTCAGCATGGTTCGTGGAACCGCAAACCGCACAGTGGCTACAAAGTGCTGTTCGTACCGTTCAAGGATGGCAAGCCAAGCGGTACACCGGTCGATCTGCTGACGGGCTTTCTGAATTCAGACGAGAAGGCGCAGGGGCGCCCAGTGGGCGTGATCAATGACAATAACGGCGGGCTGTTGGTCGCTGATGACGTGGGCAACAAGATCTGGCGGGTGACAGCGGCGAAGACGGCACAGGCTTCTAACGCAGCACAATGATTGGCCGGTAAATCTGTGGGAGGGAGCTTGCTCGCGATTGCTGTACGTCAGTACCAGTGTGTCAACTGACAAACTGCAATCGCGAGCAAGCTCCCTCCCACTCCGTAGTTCAACGCTTATTGCCGCGCCAGGCTCGATGGCTGGATCACGCGCTTGGCGTTCAGCCAGGCTTTCTGCCAGTAGGGTTTGTCCAGGCTGTCCAGCTTGACCGTGCCACCGGTCGCCGGTGCATGCACGAAGCGCCCTTCCCCGACATAAATCCCCGCATGGCTCACATTCGAGCCACCGCTGGTGGCGAAGAACACCAGGTCACCGGTCTGCAACTGAGATCGATCAATGTCAGGGCCGCGCAGGGTGATCATGTCCCGCGTGGAGCGCGGCAGGCTGATACCGGCAGCATCACGGTAGACATAGCCGATCAGACCACTGCAATCGAATCCCGAATCCGGCGTATTGCCGCCCCAACGATAAGGCGTCCCTACCAATCCGATAGCACGGACCAGCACGTCGTCAGCCAGAGGCGAGGAAAAGTCCGAAGGAGCGGAAACCACGGGCTTGGGAGCAACCCGTTTAGGTGCTGGCGGCGGGGGGCTGGCACATGCGGCCAGCAACAGAGCCAGTGACACGACAATCAGGCGAACCGGTAACGACATAAACACAACAACCTGCAACAGGATGCGGCTTGAGCCCCCACTGGTTGAGGGCCGGAAGTGCGTACAAATCGGGAGTCCCGGTGTGTACGCCCGGTATCAGCGGTGTTGGCGCTTGAGTGTAGTCGAGCTCATGGCGGTGGTGGTTTCGGCGACCTGGGAAGGTGCCATGGCCAGCGCGCGCTTGGCTTCGATGAAAGTCTTGGCCCAGTAGGCATCGTCCAGGCTGTCTACGCGAACACCACCACTGCGACGGCTGCTGGAGTGGATGAACTGATCATCACCCAGGTAGATGCCGGCGTGGCTGACACGACCACGGCCTGCGGTGCTGAAGAACAGCAGATCGCCTGGCTTGAGGTCGTTGCGTTTCACGAGGGGAGCGTCGACGTTGATCATTTCACGCGTGGAACGCGGAAGGCTCATGCCGGCTTCTTCGCGGAAGAGATAACCGATGAAGCCGCTGCAATCAAAGCCCGAGGAAGTCGAGGTGCCGCCGAAACGGTAGCGCGTTCCGATCAGTGACTTGCCACGTTCCAGGATGCTGTCTGCCAGGGCAGGCAACTGGTACGGCTTGTTGTCGGCGAACTGGGCCAACTCATCTTCGGTGGCGATTTCGTCTTGCAGCACCGAAGCGTAATCGGCTCGCTGTGCGGCTGACTGAGCGGTGATCGAATTTTGGAGATTCTGGTGTTGAACCTGTTGTTGCGATGCTGGCATCTGGGCCGCGCAACCGAACAAGAGGGTAACAAGTGCGAGAGGCACGAGGGGTGCTAAGCGATTCAGCATGGGCACGACCGTGGCGAGAGTGTAAAGAAGCCGAGACTATGCCTTCTATCATCCTCATTTGCAAATTCAATCGAATCAAATGTGACTTACGAGGTCTGTCATCACATCTAAGGCCCTGCACCTGAGGACGACGTCCATTTGCGCAGAATGATCGGTTTGCGAGGGATTAATCTCGGCGGTAAAGCCTCCAGATACCCTCGCGCGCAGCATCGGCTCGTGAATATACGGAAAGCTGGCAGTTGCGCCAATGCTTATAACTGCATCGAAGCCTTTTGCCATTTCCTCATACAGCATTTTCAGTGCCAGTTCCGGCAGCATTTCCTCGAATAACACGACCGGTGGGCGCAGGACGCCGTGGCATTGTGCGCATAACGGCGGCAGCGGCCGTTGCAGGTGAGCGCTCAGATGTGGATCGGTAGCCCCACAGGACTGGCAATAGAGCGGCGCCAGCTGACCATGGATTTCGATCAGACGCTCCGGCGGGCTGCCGGCAGCGCGGTGATAGCCATCGACGTTTTGCGTCAGCACCCAGCACTCGGACTTGCTGCGCTGCAACTGGGCGATCGCGTAGTGCGCCTCATTGGGCTGTCCACCCAGGCAAGCGCTGCCTAATTGGGCAATGTACTTCCAGCAAAGCGCCGGATCGCGACGCAGCATTGGCCCCGACAGCGCCACTTCAATGGGCAGGCCATCGTCGGTGCGCCCGTTATAAAGCCCGCCGATCCCGCGATAGGTCGGCAGTCCCGAATCGGCCGAGAGCCCGGCACCGGTAATGATCAGAATGCGCCGGGCGTGACGCAGCGCTGCCGCCGTCTGCAGCACCAGCGCCCGGTCGACCCTGGCCGTCACCAGCCGAGGGTCTCTTTAAGGAAAGGGATGGTCAGCTTGCGCTGGGCCTGCAACGAAGCCTGGTCGAGTTGCTCAAGCAGGTCGAACAGCGCACTCATACTGCGAGTGCCGCGGGTCAGGATGAAATGGCCGACCTCGTCGGTGAGGTGCAAGCCGCGGCGTGATGCCCTTAGCTGCAACGCGCGCAGCTTTTCTTCGTCCGACAGCAGGCGCATCTGGAACACCAGCGCCATAGTCAGACGGGACTTCAAATCCGCCAGTTTCACCGGCAGCTCACGGGGCGAGCATGACGCGGCAATCAACAGTCGACGGCCGCTGTCGCGCAAGCGGTTGAACAGATGAAACAGCGCTTCTTCCCACTCTGGCTTGCCGACGATCACCTGAATGTCATCCAGGCACACCAGCTCGTATTGCTCCAGGTGATCGAACAACTGCACGCCCTCATCGATCACTTCGGCCAGTGGCAGGTAAACCGCCGGCTCGCCCAATTGCTGGAAACGCAGACAGGCCGCCTGCAACAAATGCGTGCGCCCTACCCCATGCTTGCCCCACAGATAAATCAAGCTTTCCGTCCACCCGGCGTCGGCTTCGCACAGCCGCTCGACATAGCCGAGTGCTGCGGCATTGGCGCCTGGATAGTAATTGACGAAAGTGGCGTCATCACGCAGACGCACACTCAGGGGCAGCTGAATTGGTTTCATGCTGGCTGAACGGCTGGAAACAGCCGCTAAGGGGCCTCTGTGAAAAGTGCGCAAAGTTTATACCCGTGAGACAGGCCGCACAATGCGACGCACCGCCTGCAAAATCAAAGAGTTGCGTGATCTGCCTTGCAGGCGGTGCAGAGCCGGGCAAACGTGGCCAGAAAAAAAGCGCCTGGATTCAACATCCAGACGCTTGTGGGAGAGGGCCAAGCGGGTATCAGTTACCCGACCGATTACAACTTCAGATCTTCCGAGCCGCCGTAAATATCCGAATCCTTGTAGACATCATGGATGTGTCGCACCAGCACCATGATCACGGCCGCTACCGGCAGCGCCAGCAGAATCCCGGTGAAGCCGAACAGCTCGCCACCGGCCAGAATGGCGAAAATCACCGCCACAGGGTGCAGACCAATCCTGTCCCCTACCAGCAACGGCGTCAGGACCATGCCTTCAAGCGCCTGGCCCACCATGAACACCGCAACGATCCCCAGCATCGGGTACAAATCACCGCCGAACTGAAAGAAGCCCGCGATGATTGCCGAGCCGATGCCGATCACAAAGCCCATGTAAGGCACGATTGCGGCCAGACCGGCAATCACCCCGATCAACAGGCCCAACTCCAGACCCACCAGCATCAGGCCGGCGGCATAGATGAAACCCAGCGCAACCATCACCAGCAACTGGCCTCGGATGAAGGCGCCCAGTACCTCGTGGCACTCCGCCGCCAGGGCGACGATTTTGCTTTCCTTGTGGCGCGGCAGCAGGCTGCGCACCTTGGCCATCATCACGTCCCAGTCCCGCAGCAGGTAGAAGCACACCACCGGGATCAGCACCAGATTGGTCAACCAGCCGATCAGCGCCAGGGTCGAGGTGGTGGCCTGCGCCAGCACGATACCGACGATGTCGCCGGTCTGCCCCATGTGCTCGGAAATCGCCGCCTTGACCTTGTCGAACTTCCAGAACCCGTCAGCCAGCCCCAGTTTGGCCTGGGTCCACGGCAGCGCGGTGTGTTGCAGCCAGTCGAGAATCTGCGGAGCCAGCTCGTACAAGCGATACAGCTGCTTGGCGAGCATTGGCACCAACACCAGCAACAGACCCATCATGATCAGCGTGAAGAACACGAACACCGACACCACACTGAGCGTGCGCGAAAGGCCCAGCTTCTCGAGACGGTCAGCCAGCGGGTCGCCCATGTACGCCAGCAGCAGCGCCACCAGAAACGGCGTCAGGATCGAATGCAGCAAATAAATGAACAGACACAGCAGGACAACCCCACCGATCCAGAACCAACGACGCGTATCAGCCATTACCGCCCCTACCGCCACATGATGCGTGGCCAAAAATGAATGCCTTGTTGAACAACGTCGTTATGAACGCCGCTACCAGCGAAAGTGCAGTTGTGGCGCTGAAACCGGTTGAATCGTCGGCGCAGCACCCGCAACGGCAGGCTGATCCGGCGTGACAGGCGCTGCCGGCGCTAATTCGCCTGCAGGGACTTCCTGCAATTTGGCCAGCGACAACTGCGAACGGATCTGATCAGGGCTGCCGGACACATCAAACACCACATGGTCGGCAGTGACCGACTTCAGTCGCCCACCGAAGGGCTCCAGCAAACGCGCCAGCTGCGCGTAACGCTCAAGGGTCATGCCCTGGACTTCGAGGGCCATGCTCGAGGACGCGCCCGGCTTGACCACGAATTTCGGTGCCAGACGCTGAGTCACTGCCAGCAGCACGGCGTCAGCCAGAGTGTCCGCGCTGGTTCCGGTCGCGGTGCCCTGCTCGCGTTGATCACCCAGCCAAAGGTGCCACTTACCCTGCCATTGGCCTGCGTTTTCCACAGCATGCACCGCCAGAATCGCGTCAGAGCCATAGCGTTCGGAGGCGGTTTTCAACGGCCCGACGTCATTGCTTTCCAGCGCTTTGGCGTTGCCCATGCTTTGCTCGCCTAGATCGGCCAGCGGCAAACGCAGTGGCAGACCACGGTGTTGAGCGGCCCGGCGCAGCGGCTCGGCAGAACCCTGACCATCGCCCACCAGATTGGAGCCGTCGGTGGTGTCGTTCAACCACCAGGCCAGGATCACCGGACGATTGCTGCCCCACAACGACAGGCCTGCGCCACGCAAAACGCGGTCGGTGCTCACCGGGTCGAAGTCCACCAGCAGCGACTCGGGCGGACCGGCTTCGTAACCGTACTGGCTGATGATCTGCTGCGGATCGCTGCGCACTGCCGCCAGCCCTGAGCCTTGCGCGGCCTTGGTGTCGCCGGTCAGGCGGATCACCAGAGTTTCCAGCGCCGCCTGGGTGGCGCGCGTCTTCTCATCAGGGGTTTGTCCGCTGACGGGCTCACGGACCTGATACAGATTGTTCACCGTCTCGGCAACGCTCGGCAGACTGATCAACGACAGGCAGCCTGCGAGCAGGCAGCTTGTCAGACGCATGACAGGGGGTAGAGGCATGAAAAATTCCTGTAGAGCTAACAGCCGTATAAACAGCTGCGTGAAAAATGGTTGGCGAGATTCAGACCGCATCCGCATCTGAATCGCTCCCTGTGGCGACGAAGTTACACCTTATATAGCTGTCGACGAACGGGTCAGCGTCGCAAAACAGGGTTATTTTTTCTTCATGATGCCCTGCCCGTCGGCCCAAGGATGGCCGCTTGAGCCCAAGCCTGATAAAATCGCGCGCCTTCGCAGACCGGCTGTGACAACGGCCACGCGCCGTACCCGCCCCGGTCGATATCCCGAATCCCCCCTAAAGGCCTGGATCATGAGCAAGCAACCCTCCCTGAGCTACAAAGACGCCGGTGTAGACATCGACGCCGGTGAAGCATTGGTCGAACGCATCAAGAGCGTTGCCAAGCGCACCAAACGCCCGGAAGTGATGGGCGGCCTGGGGGGCTTCGGCGCTCTGTGCGAGATCCCGGCCGGTTACAAACAGCCGGTGCTGGTCTCTGGCACCGACGGCGTTGGCACCAAACTGCGTCTGGCGCTGAACCTCAACAAGCACGACACCATCGGCATCGACCTGGTCGCCATGTGCGTCAACGACCTGGTGGTGTGTGGCGCAGAACCGCTGTTCTTCCTCGATTACTACGCCACCGGCAAACTGAACGTCGACACTGCCGCTCAGGTTGTGACCGGCATCGGCGCTGGCTGCGAACTGGCGGGTTGCTCGCTTGTTGGTGGCGAAACTGCCGAAATGCCCGGCATGTACGAAGGCGAAGACTACGACCTGGCCGGTTTCTGCGTCGGCGTGGTTGAAAAAGCCGAGATCATCGACGGCACCAAGGTCGCTGCTGGCGACGCCCTGATCGCCCTGCCGTCTTCCGGCCCGCATTCCAATGGCTACTCGCTGATCCGCAAGATCATCGAAGTCTCGGGCGCCGACATCGAAACCATCCAGCTCGACGGCAAGCCGCTGACCGACCTGTTGATGGCGCCGACCCGTATTTACGTCAAGCAGCTGCTCAAGCTGATCAAGGACACTGGCGCAGTCAAAGCCATGGCCCACATCACTGGCGGCGGCCTGCTGGACAACATTCCTCGCGTACTGCCCGAAGGCGCCCAGGCGGTGGTCGACGTGGCCAGCTGGACCCGTCCGGCGGTGTTCGACTGGCTGCAAGAGAAAGGCAACGTTGACGAGCACGAGATGCACCGCGTCCTGAACTGCGGCGTCGGCATGGTCATCTGCGTGGCACAGGAGCACGTTGAAGTGTCCCTCAAGGCCCTGCGTGACGCGGGCGAGCAGCCTTGGGTCATCGGTCAGATCGGCACCGCTGCTGCTGGCGCTGCACAAGTCGAGCTGAAAAACCTCAAGGCTCATTGATGCCTGAGCCGATGCACGACACCTGTGATGTCGTGGTGCTGTTGTCGGGCACCGGCGGCAACCTGCAAGCGATGATCGACAGCTTTCAGGACGGCACCAGCCCAGCCCGTATCTGCGCGGTAATCTCCAACCGCGCCGAGGCGTTCGGCCTTGAGCGTGCGCAGAAGGCGGGCATCCAGACCCGCGTCCTGGATCACACGGCGTACGAAGGTCGCGAGGCCTTCGATGCTGCGCTGATCGAGCAGATTGACGCGTTCAGGCCCAGGCTGGTGGTGCTCGCAGGCTTCATGCGCATCCTGACCGCGAATTTCGTTCGGCACTATCAGGGCCGCCTGCTGAACATCCACCCTTCCCTGCTTCCGCTGTATAAAGGCTTGCACACGCACCAGCGAGTGCTGGAAGCTGGCGATGCCGAACACGGTTGCAGCGTGCACTTTGTGACCGAGGAACTCGATGGAGGGCCTTTGGTCGTACAGGCTGTAGTTCCGGTAGAGCCGGATGACTCCCCCGCCACCCTGGCGCAACGGGTTCATGCTCAGGAACATCAGATTTATCCGCTGGCCATACGCTGGTTCGCCGAAGGCCGATTGAGTCTTGGTGAACAAGGTGCATTATTGGACGGCCAGCGACTGGGGCCAAACGGCCACCGGATGACGGCCGGTTAATTTCGGCCATTCACTGTAAAGACAGGAGATATTATGCGTCGCGCTCTGCTCTTCGCTTTCGCTTTGCTCGCAATGCCTGCGGTCAATGCGGCAGACCTTCAACCCTTCTCCGCCAGCTACACCGCCGACTGGAAACAGCTGCCCATGAGTGGCGGTACTGCCGAGCGCAGTCTCGAAAAGAACGCCAATGGCACCTGGACCCTGAGCTTCAAGGCTTCGATGATGATCGCCAGCCTGTCCGAAGTCAGCACTCTCAAGGTGGACAAGGACGCACTGCTGCCACAGACCTACCACTTCGAACGTGGCGGCCTGGGCAAAAGCAAGACAGTGGATCTGGTCTTCGACTGGCCTACCAAGTTCATCACCGGCACCGATCGCAGTGACGCGGTCAAGCTGCCGCTGAACGCCGGCATCTTCGACAAATCCACCTACCAGCTGGCCCTGCAACACGATGTGGCAGCTGGCAAGAAAAGCATGAGCTACCAGGTGGTCGATGGCGATGAGATCGACACCTATGACTTCCGCGTGCTGGGTCCAGAGAAAGTGTCGACCAAAGTTGGCTCGGTCGACGCGATCAAGGTCGAACGCGTGCGTGATCCGACGCAGAACAAACGCATCACCGTGATGTGGTTCGCCAAGGACTACGACTACTTGCTGGTTCGCCTGCAACAGGTCGAGACTGACGGCAAGGAATACAACATCATGCTGCAAGACGGCACGGTGAACGGTAAGTCGGTCAAGGGCAGCTGATTCAGGGCTAGCCTGCACCCGAAAAACCCCGCCAATGAGCGGGGTTTTTTTTTGGAGGATTTGCTGTTCGCCGACACTCTGTAGCAGCGAATTTATTCGCGAAACGCCGTCATGTCATTACCGCGTGCGCCAGTTCGCCAACGAGTCGGCTCCTACAGAGTTTCCTCTGTTCCAAGCCCGAGACTGTTCCCCATCCCAACATGAAAATTTCTTCATTGCCCTCATACGGCTGCGACAAAACGCCGCAGCCCTTCAAACGCAATGCTTTGGGCGATTGTTACAGATTGAACAACTGACCTTTACCAACAACGGCGGTTTACTTAGGAAGCTACCAAATCCTATAAAAGAGTCCTGCGACATCCTGCCGCAGATTTCAAGAGTCAGGAGTTTGCAATATGACCGTAACTGTTAGTGAACGCGACGACGCCCATATCTCCCATGAAAGCATTGCAGATGGCATTCAAATCTGGGATGTACGCCAACAAGACCAGCTGGTAGGGATGTTCCATCAAGAATCGGACGCCCAGCGTTATGCAGCAGAGCTGGAAGAGCAGGAAAAGAAACGCGCTGTACTGTAGGACGACACTTCGGAATCGCTGCCAAAACAAAACCCGCCTCAGCGGGTTTTGTTTTTTGCTGGAGGCATGACTGACACACACCCCGTGGGAGCGGACTCGTCCGCGAAGGCGACGGTACAGCCGACACATCTTTATCGCCTGAAACGCACCATTCGCGGACGAGTCCGCTCCCACGGTTTTATTGCGTTCTCACCACATCAAATCATCAGGAATCTTGTACGCCGCGTACGGATCATCGCCATCAACCTCTTCGGTCGGCTCGCTGAGCATGACAATCCGTCGCGGATCGCGCTCCTGGATCTTCAGCGCCGCTTCGCGCGGGATCACTTCGTAACCGCCACCGTGGTGAACGATAGCCAGCGAACCATTGCTCAGCTTGCTGCGCATCAACGAGTTGACCGACAGGCGCTTGACCTTCTTGTCGTCAACGAAGTTGTAATAGTCCTCGGTGGTCAGCTTCGGCAAGCGCGTGGCTTCGATCAACTGCTTGACCTGGGCGGTACGCGCCTTCTGTTCAGCCTTTTCCTGCAGCTGACGATTGAGTTCCTGATCACGCCTGGCCTTCTCGGCCGCAGCTTCCTGGGCGGCGCGCTTTTGCGAGTCATCGACCACCGCCTGGCCCTTGTGCAGCAGGCGCTGCTCTTTCTGCTTGTTCTTGGAGACCTGTTTGGCCTGCTTTTCGTTGACCAAACCTGCCTTGAGCAACTGGTCGCGAAGTGAAATACCCGCCATCTTTTCTCTCTCTCTTTAGCAACCACTCAGCCGCAGCTGGGCGTGTTCTTTTCCTGACGTTTGGCTTCGCCCCAGAGCGCGTCCATCTCTTCGAGGGTGCAATCTTCGATGGGACGCCGGGTGTCGCGCAAGGCTTGTTCGATAAAACGGAAGCGCCGCTCGAATTTGCCGTTGGCCGCGCGTAAGGCATTCTCTGGATCGACTTTCAAATGACGGGCCAGATTGACCGCCGCAAACAGCAGATCGCCCACTTCCTCGGCGATGCCCTCCCGATCATTGTCCGCCATGGCTTCCAGGACTTCGTCCAGTTCTTCACGAACGTTGTCCACCACCGGCAGCGCATCCGGCCAATCGAAACCCACCTGAGACGCGCGCTTTTGCAGCTTGGCGGCACGGGATAACGCGGGCAACACATTGGGGACATCGTCGAGCAAAGACAGCTGTTCAGGAACACTGGCTTTTGCAGCACGCTCTTGTGCCTTGATCTCTTCCCAGCGCTGCTTGACCTGGTCTTCGCTCAGGCGCGGGGTTTCCAGCGGCGCGTACAGATCGCCTGTAGGGAATACGTGGGGATGGCGGCGAATCAACTTGCGGGTGATGCCATCGACCACGCCGTCGAACTCGAACCGCCCTTCTTCCCTGGCCAGCTGACTGTAATAAACGACTTGAAACAGCAGATCACCCAGCTCACCGCGCAAATCATCAAAATCGCCACGTTCGATGGCGTCAGCCACTTCATACGCCTCTTCCAGCGTGTGCGGCACGATGGTCGCGTAATTCTGCTTCACGTCCCACGGGCAACCGAATTCCGGGTCGCGCAAACGGGCCATGAGGTGGAGAAGGTCTTGGAGTGTGTACATCAGGGAGTTCCAAATCAGTCCGGAGCGAACGCCAAACCTGTAGGAGCGAACTTGTTCGCAAGGCGGCGTAACTGGCACACCGCGTGAAGCCTTCGCCAACACGTTGGCTCCTACAGGAATCGGGTGATCCTCAAGGGGTGCGATTACGCCGCGTCTCGATGATGTTCGGCAACTGCGAGATCCTGCCCAGCAAACGACCCAGCGCATCCAGCCCGGGGATTTCGATGGTCAGCGACATCAGCGCGGTGTTGTCTTCCTTGTTCGAGCGGGTGTTGACCGCCAGCACGTTGATCCGCTCGTTGAGCAGGATCTGCGAGACGTCACGCAGCAGGCCGGAACGATCGTAGGCGCGAATGATGATGTCCACCGGATAGGTGAGCACCGGCACCGGGCCCCAGCTGACCTGAATGATCCGCTCCGGCTCGCGCCCGCCCAGTTGCAGCACCGAGGCGCAGTCCTGACGGTGAATGCTCACGCCACGCCCCTGGGTGATGTAACCGACAATGGCGTCGCCCGGCAGCGGCTGGCAGCAGCCGGCCATCTGCGTCATCAGATTGCCGACGCCCTGAATCTGGATGTCGCCACGCTTGCCCGGTTTGTAGCCGGTGGCCTTGCGCGGGATCAGCTCCAACTGCTCATTGCCGCGCTCGGGCTCGACCAGTTGCTGCGCAAGATTGATCAACTGCGCCAGACGCAGATCACCTGCGCCCAAGGCCGCGAACATGTCATCGGCGAGCTTGAAGTTGGCCTTCTCGGCCAGTTTTTCGAAATCGACCTGTGGCAACGCCAGACGCGCCAGTTCACGCTCGATCAGGGTTTTACCGGCCGCAACGTTCTGGTCGCGCGCCTGCAATTTGAACCAGTGGACGATCTTCGCCCGCGCTCGGGAGGTGGTGATGTAGCCCAGGTTGGAGTTCAGCCAGTCGCGGCTCGGGGTGCCGTGCTTGCTGGTGATGATCTCGACCTGCTCACCGGTCTGCAGGCTGTAGTTGAGCGGCACGATGCGCCCGTTGATCTTGGCGCCCCGGCAGTTGTGTCCGATTTCAGTGTGAACGCGGTAGGCAAAATCCAGTGGCGTCGAGTTTTTCGGCAGGTCGATGGCATGACCGTCCGGGGTAAACACGTACACCCGGTCAGGCTCGATATCGACTCGCAGCTGTTCAGCCAGGCCGCCGATATCACCCAGTTCTTCGTGCCATTCCAGCACTTGGCGCAACCACGAGATCTTCTCTTCGTAATGGCTGGAGCTGGCCTTGACGTCGGTGCCCTTGTAGCGCCAGTGCGCGCAGACGCCCAGTTCGGCTTCCTCGTGCATGGCGTGAGTGCGGATCTGCACTTCCAGCACCTTGCCTTCCGGCCCGATAACGGCGGTGTGCAGCGAGCGGTAGCCGTTTTCCTTGGGGTTGGCGATGTAGTCGTCGAACTCCTTGGGAATATGCCGCCACAAGGTGTGGACGATCCCCAACGCGGTGTAGCAATCACGCATTTCCGGAACCAGCACACGCACGGCGCGAACGTCGTAGATCTGGCTGAATTCCAGACCTTTGCGCTGCATTTTGCGCCAGATCGAATAGATGTGTTTGGCCCGGCCACTGATGTCGGCCTTGACGCCGGTGGCCAGCAGTTCGTTTTCCAGCTGACACATCACATCGGTGATGAAGCGCTCGCGGTCGAGGCGACGCTCATGCAACAGCTTGGCGATCTGTTTGTATTGTTCAGGTTCCAGGTAACGGAAGGACAGGTCCTCCAGCTCCCATTTGATATGGCCGATGCCCAGCCGGTGGGCCAGCGGCGCGTAGATGTCGAAGACTTCCCGGGCAACGCGGTTACGTTTCTCGTCGTCGGTATTCTTCACCGCACGGATCGCGCAGGTCCGCTCGGCCAGCTTGATCAACGCCACGCGGACGTCATCGACCATGGCCACCAGCATCTTGCGCAGGTTTTCGACCTGCGCCTGGGTGCCCAGCACCAGCGATTGGCGCGGGCTGAGGCTGGCACTGATGGCCGCCATGCGCAGCACGCCGTCGATCAGTTTGCTGACCGTGGGGCCAAAGCGCTGACTGACATCGGGCAACGGAATCTTGCCTTCACGTACGCTGCGGTAAATGACCCCCGCAATCAGCGAGTCCTGGTCCATCTTGAGATCGGCCAGGATTTCGGCGATTTCCAGGCCCGTCTGAAAACTCGACGTGCCCTCCGCCCAAAGGTTCTTGGCGGCATTGTCCTGTTGTTCGGCCTGTCGAACGAATTCACAGGCCTCTTTCAATGCTTGACGATCCACTGCCAGATCGACGCTGACCACGTGATCGAGCCACGCGTCGAGATTGATACTGCCGTCTGTGTTTATCGGCTGGTGTGCTCTCACCTGTACCATGTTGCTTACCTTCCCTAAGGCGCGATGAAATGCGCCATCAGTCGCTGACCTTGTAAGCGCACGTTGCTTGCCGGGCAAAAGCAAGCGCTAGACGCGCGCGGTCAGTCGGATTAAACGAGACTCCGTGTGAAGGCCGGCTCAGTTCCTCGAGCCGCATGCTTCACTTACTCGCTTCAAATAAAGCCATGGCCTCGACATGCGCTGTCTGCGGGAACATATCGAGGATGCCGGCACGTTTTAATCGGTAGCCCTGTTGAATCAGTTCGACACTGTCGCGCGCCAAAGTTGCCGGGTTGCACGACACATAAAGCAACCGTTCGGCGCCTAAAGACTTCAGCTTGCCTACCACCTCGAACGCCCCGTCACGCGGCGGATCGAGCAGCACGGCAGAGAAACCTTGCTCAGCCCAGAGCGCCTTGTTAAGCGGCTGAGACAGATCTGCCTGATGGACATGAACATTGTGCAAATTGTTGCTCGCAGCGTTCTGTGCAGCACGCTCGACCATGGTCGCAACCCCTTCGACCGCCACCACTTCGCGCGTTTTTTGCGCCAGTGGCAAGGCGAAGTTACCAAGCCCGCAGAACAAGTCCAGCACTCGTTCGTCTTCGCGCGGCGCCAGCCATTCCAGCGCCTGCGCAATCATGGCCGTGTTGACCGCTTCGTTGACCTGCACAAAGTCTCCGGGGCGATAAGCCAAGTGTAAATCCCAGGGCTCAAGGCGGTAACCCAAGGCCTGGGAAGAGTCGGCCGGTTGTGGGCCATTCTCGCCGTGCAGCCACAGTTGTGCGTCGTGGGTGTCGCAAAATGCCTGCAGGATCGCCAGATCGCCTTCGGATAATGGCGCCATGTGCCGCAGCAGAACCGCTGTCGCCGAACCCCGAAACAATTCCACATGGCCCAACGCTTTCGGCGCGCTCAGGCGACGGAGCATGTCCGGCAGCGCAGTGATGATCGGTTGCAAGGCCTGTACCAGCACCGGGCATTCGTCGATAGCGATGATGTCCTGACTCGATGCCGCACGAAACCCGACGTCCAGGCTTTTGGTCTTCACGTCCCAGCGGACGGCGACGCGGGCGCGACGGCGGTAGGCGAATTCAGGTCCGCTCAATGGCGCGGCCCACTCTTCGGGTTCGATACCCGCAACCCGGCTCAACTGCTCGGCGAGCATGCGCTGTTTCAGGGCAAGCTGGTCGCTGTGGGGCATCTGCTGAACACTGCAGCCGCCGCAACGCCCGAAATGCACGCAGGGCGCCGGGCGACGCATAGGGCTTGGGGTGAACACACGTTCGGTGCGCGCTTCGACGATTTTGCCGTGGGCGCCAAGAACGCGGGCCTCGACTTCTTCGCCCGCCAGACTGCCGGCAACAAACCAGGTGCGGCCTTCGACGAACGCGATACCGCGCCCGTCGTTGGCCAGCCGTTCAATGGTCAGGCGCTGTTTTTTGCCGGTCGGGACCTGCGTGGTCTTGGTTCCGCCCGTGGGCTGGAAACGCAGGCCTCTCTCATGCTTGGCCATCAGTTGGGCGCATCGTAGACGCCGGTCGACAGGTAACGGTCGCCACGGTCACAAATGATCGCGACCATGACCGCATTTTCGACTTCCCGAGACAGACGCAACATGCCAGCCACGGCGCCACCTGAAGACACACCACAGAAGATGCCTTCTTCACGGGCCAATCGGCGCATAACGTCTTCGGCTTCTTCCTGGGCCATGTCCACGATGCGGTCGACACGGTCTGCCTGATAAATCTTCGGTAGATATTCCTGAGGCCAGCGACGGATGCCGGGGATCGACGCTCCGTCCATCGGTTGCAGGCCGACGATCTGGATGTTGGGGTTTTGCTCCTTGAGGTAGCGCGAGGTGCCCATGATGGTCCCCGTGGTGCCCATGGAACTGACGAAATGGGTGATGGTGCCTTCGGTCTGCCGCCAGATTTCCGGGCCGGTACCGACGTAATGGGCTTCGGGGTTGTCGCCGTTGGCGAACTGGTCGAGCACCTTGCCGCGACCTTCAGCCTGCATGCGCTCGGCCAGATCACGGGCGCCCTCCATGCCGTCTTCCTTGCTGACCAGAATCAGCTGGGCGCCATAGGCGGTCATCGCTGCCTTGCGCTCGGCGCTGGAATTGTCCGGCATGATCAGGACCATCTTGTAGCCTTTGATCGCCGCCGCCATCGCCAGCGCGATCCCGGTGTTGCCGGAAGTGGCTTCGATCAGGGTGTCGCCGGCCTGAATCTGCCCGCGCAACTCGGCACGGGTAATCATCGACAACGCCGGACGGTCTTTTACCGAGCCAGCCGGGTTATTGCCTTCGAGCTTCAACAGCAGCGTATTGGTGGTGTTCCCGGCGATGCGTTGCAGACGCACCAGCGGGGTGTTGCCGACGCAATCGGCGATGGTTTGATACTGCAGGGTCATGGCGTCTTCGCAATCCAGACTGCGGGGGTCGCCTATCATACCGGCAATCGCCCCAAGCCCATATCACGCAAAGTGAGGTTCATAGCGCTGGATGGAATAAGCGTCCGATTATCCTGAGGCCCGTCCTGGAATACCGCGTACGCAGGTTCTGCTGCCGGTGCCCGGCAGATCGTCGGCAAGCCGGACTCCTGCGGCCTGCGGCCAGAAGCTGATTGGCGTCCGGACGCGATTTCGTCTGCGCTTCAGATCCGCTTCTGCCGAAGGCGTCCGCGCACCAGATCCGCTTCTGCCGAAGACGTCTGCGCCTCAGATCCGCTTCTGCCGAAGGCGTTTGCGCACCAGATCCACTTCTGCCGAAGGCGTAGGAGCCTTGCTTGCAGGCGATGGGCTGCGCAGCAGTCCTGATCAGGGCCACGCAGTCTCACTGACACACCGCCCACGCAGGATTTACTGCCGGTACCCGGCAGATCGTCGGCAAGCCGGACTCCTACGGCCTGCGGCCAGAAGCAGATTTTGTCTGCGCATCAGATCCGCTTCTGCCGAAGGCGTAGGAGCCTCGCTTGCAGGCGATGGGCTGCGCAGCAGTCCTGATCAGGGCCACGCAGTTTCACTGACACACCGCATACGCAGGTTCTGCTGCCGGTGCCCGGCAGATCGTCGGCAAGCCCGACTCCTACGGCCTGCGGCCAGAAGCAGATCGGCGTCCGGACTCGATTTCGTCTGCACATCAGATCCGCTTCTGCCGAAGGCGTAGGAGCCTTGCTTGCAGGCGATGGGCTGCGCAGCAGCCCTGATCAGGGCCACGCAGTCTCACTGACACACCACATACGCAGGTTCTGCTGCCGGTGCCCGGCAGATCGTCGGCAAGCCGGACTCCTACGGCCTGCGGCCAGAAGCAGATTGGCGCCGGACGCGATTTCGTCTGCGCCTCAGATCCGCTTCTGCCGAAGGCGTCTGCGCACCAGATCCGCTTCTGCCGAAGGCGTAGGAGCCTTGCTTGCAGGCGATGGGCTGCGCAGCAGTCCTGATCAGGGCCACGCAGTCTCACTGACACACCACACACGCAGGATTTACTGCCGGTGCCCGGCAGATCGTCGGCAAGCCGGACTCCTACGGCCTACGGCCAGAAGCAGATCGGCGTCCGGACTCGATTTCGTCTGCGCATCAGATCCGCTTCTGCCGAAGGCGTAGGAGCCTTGCTTGCAGGCGATGGGCTGCGCAGCAGTCCTGATCAGGGCGACGCAGTCTCACGGACACACCACACACGCAGGATTTACTGCCGGTGCCCGGCAGATCGTCGGCAAGCCGGACTCCTACGGCCTACGGCCAGAAGCAGATCGGCGTCCGGACTCGATTTCGTCTGCGCATCAGATTCGCTTCTGCCGAAGGCGTCGGCGCACCAGATCCGCTTCTGCCGAAGGCGTCTGCGCATCAGATCCGCTTCTGCCGAAGGCGTAGGAGCCTTGCTTGCAGGCGATGGGCTGCGCAGCAGTCCTGATCAGGGCGACGCAGTCTCACGGACACACCACACACGCAGGATTTACTGCCGGTGCCCGGCAGATCGTCGGCAAGCCGGACTCCTACGGCCTGCGGCCAGAAGCGTTTCCAGTGGTCAAACCGTCTGTGCGCGCAGGCGCATATTCATGCGCAATCCCTGCTCGCGGTTTTCGGCCCACATGTCGCCGCCCTGCAGGCGCAGGGAGTTGCGGGCGATGCTCAGGCCCAGGCCGAAGCCACCGTTGCCGGGACGGGCGCCGTCGAGGCGGATGAAGGGGGCGAAGATGCGTTCCAGGTCCTGCTCGTCGACACCGCCGCCTTGATCTTCCAGCCACAGCAGCCAGTTGTCCCCTTGCCGGCGGCCGCTCAGACACACGATGCCATCGGCGGGCGAATGACGAATAGCGTTGCGCAGGATGTTTTCCAGCGCCTGGGCCAAGGTATTCAGATGCCCGCGAACCCAGCAGGACGGCGCCACATCACAGCGCAGTTGCGCCGGTAACCAGCCGCTCTCGAAGCAGGCGTTTTCTACCAGCATCTCCCACAGCGCGACGATCTGGATGTCTTCGGAAGGTAGCGCTTGACGTTCGGTGTCGAGCCAGGCCAGTTGCAGGGTGTCGTCCACCAGCCGTTGCATGCCCTCCACCTCACGACTCAATCGTTCGCGCAGCTCGGTCACGCCCTGCTCGCTGTCGCAGGCCACGCGCAAACGGCTCAGTGGCGTGCGCAGTTCGTGGGACATGTCACGCAGCAGCTGCTGCTGAATGAGCACGGTCGAGTGAAGCCGCTCGGCCATGTGATCGAACGCCCGGTTCAGCTCGCCGAGCTCGTCCTGGCGCTTGATCAACTGCGGTGACAGACGACTGGAAAGACGGTCGGCGCGCCAGGCATTGGCCTGTTCACGCAATTGATTGAGCGGCCGGATCAGCAGCCGATACAGCCCCACGCACAGCAATAACGTGAACAGCGCCGGAATGACGACATTGGTCAGCGTCCGCCAGACCATCAGATAGCGTCCGGGCTTGAAGCGCTCAGGCAATTCGATCACCAGACTGCCTGCGCTGGAATCCTCGGGAAACGGGATCTTAAGCCAAGGCACGCTTTGCTGGCGACGGCTCATGGGCCAGTCCAGCCCCCGCAAAAAGGTCAGGCGCTGAAACTGCTTGTCATCCAGCGGCGTACTGCTGAGCGATTGCAGATCGCGACCGATCACCCCCACCCAACCGGGCTCATGACGGCGGATCTCGCGCAGCCAGTCATCGACGCCAACCGCCCCACCCGCCTGCCAGGCCTGTTCGGCATCAGCGGCATAACCACCGAGGGTCTGACGGGCGTCCTTGGACAGATAGGCGTTCTGGTCCTCGACGTATCGCCCCCAGGACCAGCTCAACCAGATCATCAACAGGCAGAACCCCACCAGCAGCACCGCCAGCTTCCAGAACAGCGAATGCCTGCCCGGCAACCAGCAGCGCTTACCCATCGTGATCGACAGCGGTCAGCACGTAGCCTTTGCCCCACACCGTTCTGACCTGCTGCTCCTCATAGCCGATGGCCTTGAGCTTGCGACGGATCTGGCTGACGTGCATGTCCAGGCTGCGGTCGTGTTGGGAATAGCCGCGTTGCAGCACGTGCTGATAAAGGAAGGCTTTGCTCTGCACCTCTTCGGCGTTGCGCCACAGGGTTTCCAGCAATCGGTACTCGCTGCGGGTCAGTTCAGCGGCCCTGTCGGCGAAACTCACGTCGCAACGGGTTTCGTCGAACGACAGTTGATCGGCCGACGGCGCTGGCAACGAGGGCGGGGGCGACGATGCCAGGTTGAACCGCCGCTCCAGGGCGACCCGGCGCAGAATGGCCTCGATGCGTACGCGCAGCTCATCCACGCTGAACGGCTTGGGCAGGTAATCGTCGGCGCCGTTGCGAAAGCCGGTAATACGATCGGCCTCGGCGCCCAGTGCCGACATCAGAATGATCGGCGTGGCCTGTTCCCGCCGCAGATGCGTGAGGATGTCCAGCCCGTTCATCCCGGGCAGCAGAATGTCCATCAACACCACGTCGTAGGTCTGGCGCTGGGCCTGGGCCAGACCTTCGGTGCCGTTCTGGCACCAAGTGACCTGAAAGCCGCAGCGATCCAGCTGATCGTGGACGAACGCCCCAAGCACGGGGTCGTCCTCGATAGCGAGTACGCTGGGGCGGTGAATGGATTCGGGATTCATTAGCTTCTGCGACTGATTCTCAGAACGCGATTATTCAAGATTGCGCCGGCCTGAGCAAGGCACGCCGACAGCGGGCTGCCGTCGCCCTCTCCCATGCCTGGGCAATTTGCCGGGATTCCCGGCCGGCAACTGTCTACACTGCGCAATTACCACTGAATGCACAGGGCTGCCTGGCGCAGCTTTTGCTCATCGTGTGCCAGGGATGTTGGAGAAAACGTGTGCTGACCAAATTAGGCATCAAAAGCCGGGTAATGCTGCTGACCATCGTACCGGCCTGCCTGATGGCGGTGTTGCTGGGTGGTTATTTCACCTGGATGCAGCTGTCGGAATTGCAGGCCCAGTTGCTCAAGCGCGGGGAAATGATCGCCAACGATCTCGCGCCGCTGTCCGCCGCGGCCCTGGCGCGTAGCGACAAAGCCCTGCTCGAACGGATCGCCGGGCAGACGCTGGAACAGGCCGATGTGCGCGCCGTGTCGTTTCTGGAGCCTGATCGCAGCGTCCTGGCGCATGCAGGGCCCAGCATGATCAATCAGGCACCGATCGGTAACACCACCCACCTGCTGCAACGCTCGGACAATGACGCCACCCGGTACCTGATGCCGGTTTTCGGACGCCAGCGCCACCTGACCGGCGATGTCGTGCCCAACGAAGCCGACCGCCTGCTCGGCTGGGTCGAGCTTGAGCTATCCCACAGCGGCACATTGCTGCGCGGATATCGCAGCCTGTTCGCCAGTCTGCTGCTGATCGCTACCGGACTGATCCTTACGGCGATCCTTGCGCTGCGCATGAGCCGCACCATCAACGGTCCGATCGCCCAGATCAAACACGTTGTTGCCCAATTGAAGGACGGCAATCTTGAAGCGCGCTTGCCGCCGATGGGCAGCCATGAGCTGGATGAGCTGGGTTCGGGCATCAACCGCATGGCCGCCACCCTGCAGAACGCTCAGGAGGAATTGCAGCACAGCATCGAGCAGGCCACCGAAGACGTGCGCCAGAACCTTGAGACCATCGAGATCCAGAACATCGAGCTGGACCTGGCGCGCAAGGAGGCGCTGGAGGCCAGCCGGATCAAGTCGGAGTTTCTGGCCAACATGAGCCATGAAATCCGCACCCCGCTCAACGGCATTCTCGGTTTCACTCACCTGCTGCAAAAAAGCGAACTGACGCCGCGCCAGCACGATTATCTGGGGACGATCGAAAAATCCGCCGACAGCCTGTTGAGCATCATCAACGAGATTCTCGATTTCTCGAAAATCGAAGCCGGCAAGCTGGTGCTCGACACCATTCCCTTCAATCTGCGCGACCTGCTGCAGGACACCCTGACCATCCTCGCCCCCGCAGCCCATGCCAAGCAGCTGGAGCTGGTGAGCCTGGTCTATCGCGACACGCCACTGTCATTGGTGGGCGATCCGCTGCGACTCAAGCAGATCCTGACCAATCTGGTGAGCAATGCGATCAAATTCACCCGCGAGGGCACCATCGTCGCCCGTGCGATGATCGAGGACGACCAACTCGATCACGTACAGTTGCGCATCAGCGTGCAGGACACCGGGATCGGTCTGTCGAATCAGGACGTGCGCGCGCTGTTTCAGGCGTTCAGCCAGGCCGACAATTCCCTGTCCCGCCAGCCCGGCGGCACTGGGTTGGGGCTGGTGATTTCCAAGCGTCTGATCGAGCAGATGGGCGGCGAAATCGGCGTCGACAGCGAGCCCGGCGAAGGTTCGGAATTCTGGATCAGCCTGAGTCTGCCCAAGACCCGTGACGACATCGAAGACTTGCCCGCCCCGCCGCTGCTGGGCCGCCGGGTCGCGGTACTGGAATATCACGACCTCGCCCGGCAGGCGCTGGAACACCAGCTCGAAGACTGCGGCCTGCAGCCGATGGTGTTCAACAACCTGGAAAACCTGATCAATGGCGTGACGGTGGTGCACCAGACCCCCCACGCCATCGACATGGCCGTGCTGGGCGTGACCGCCCATGAGTTACCCCCCGAACGACTGCGCCAGCAGATCTGGGACCTGGAAAACCTCAACTGCAAAGTGCTGGTGCTGTGCCCGACCACCGAACAGGCGCTGTACCAGCTTTCGGTACCGGACGCGTACACGCAGTTGCAGTCCAAACCTGCGTGTACGCGCAAGCTGCGGCGCAGTCTTTCGGAGTTGATCCAGCCCAAACAGCTACGCAACGACACCCCCGAACCGCTGAACAGCCGTCCGCCACGCCTGCTTTGTGTGGATGACAACCCGGCCAATCTGTTGCTGGTGCAAACGCTGCTGGAGGACATGGGGGCCAAGGTCATGGCGGTCGACAGCGGTTATGCGGCCGTGCAAGCGGTGCAGGACGAAGCCTTCGACCTGGTGCTGATGGACGTGCAGATGCCGGGCATGGACGGACGCCAGGCCACCGAAGCGATTCGCGCCTGGGAAGCCGAGCGCCAGAGCACGTCGCTGCCGATCGTGGCGCTCACCGCCCACGCCATGGCCAACGAAAAACGCGCACTGCTGCAAAGCGGCATGGACGATTACCTGACCAAACCGATCAGTGAGCGGCAACTGGCCCAGGTGGTGCTCAAATGGACGGGGCTGGCGCTGCGCAATCAGGCGCCGGAACGCTACCCGGAAATATCTTCCGGCGCCGGTAATCTGCAAGTGCTCGATCACGAAGAAGGCTTGCGCCTGGCAGCAGGCAAAGCGGATCTGGCCGCCGACATGCTGGCGATGTTACTGGCCTCCCTGGACACCGACCGCGATGCGATTCGCGCAGCGCGAACCGTCAACGACCACATGGCCCTGATCGAGCGCGTCCACCGCCTGCACGGCGCGACCCGTTATTGCGGCGTGCCGCAGTTGCGCGCGGCCTGCCAGCGCAGCGAAACCCTGCTCAAGCAAGAGTCCCCCGAGATCGATACGGCGCTGGATGAACTAGACAAAGCCATCATCCGCGTGGCGATGGAAGCGCGGGTGCATGCGTAGGGAATGACGAAAACGTGCTTCCTTTAGGAGCTGCCGAAGGCTGCGATGCGATTCCCCTGAAACATTGCCTCGCGAACAAGTTCGCTCCTACTGGATTTCTGAAAACACGATGTTCTGTAGGAGCCAACTTGTTGGCGAGGCATCCGCTGCGGTCCGGCAGATACACCGCCTCGCGAACAAGTTCGCTCCTACAGAATGCGCGATCACACAAAGGATCACTCATGCGCACACTGATCTTCAGCAGCCAGACCTACGACCAGGACAGCTTTCTCGCCGCGCGGATTGCGGCGGATATCGATCTGCACTTTCAGCCCGCGCGTCTGACGCTGGACACGGTGGCGCTGGCCGACGGTTATGAGGTGGTCTGCGCCTTCATCAACGATGATCTCGGCGCCCCGGTGCTCGAACGTCTGGCCGCAGGCGGCACTCAACTGATCGCCCTGCGCTCGGCAGGTTTCAATCACGTTAATCTGAGTACCGCGCAGCGTCTGGGCCTGACCGTCGTGCGGGTGCCGGCCTATTCGCCACATGCTGTGGCCGAACACGCGGTAGCGCTGATCCTTTCGCTCAACCGGCATTTGCACCGCGCCTACAACCGCACCCGCGATGGCGATTTCAGCCTGCACGGCCTGACCGGTTTTGACCTCGTCGGTAAAACCGTGGGCGTGGTCGGCACCGGGCAGATCGGCGCGACCTTCGCCAAAATCATGAACGGCTTCGGCTGCCAATTGCTGGCGTATGACCCGTTTCCCAATCCTCAGGTTGAAGCGTTGGGCGCCCGGTATCTGCCACTGGATGAGTTATTGGCCCAGGCGCAGATCATCAGCCTGCACTGCCCGCTCAACGACCAGACCCGGCACCTGATCAATTTCCAGTCGCTTAACCACATGCAGCGTGGCGCCATGCTGATCAACACCGGGCGTGGCGCGCTGGTGGATACGCCGGCGCTGATCGAAGCGCTGAAAAGCGGCCAGCTCGGGTATCTGGGGCTGGACGTGTATGAAGAAGAAGCCAAGCTGTTTTTCGAGGACCGCTCCGACCTGCCGCTGCAGGACGACGTGCTGGCTCGGTTGCTGACCTTTCCCAATGTGATCATCACCGCCCACCAAGCGTTTCTGACCCGCGAAGCACTGGGTGCGATCGCCCAGACCACCCTGGATAACATCACGGCGTGGGCGGCGGGCGCGCCGCAGAATCAGGTTTAACCACACCAATGTGGCAGGCACTCCGGGCAGAAGCGGGTCAGCAGCGCTTAAATCTAAAGTGTTAGCATGCGCGCCTATTTGGAGACCCCCATGGCCGAACACGATTTTCGCTACAGCATGCTCACCCCGCAACACACCCTGATCGAGTGCCGCAGTCTGGCGGTAGGTCGCTATCAAGTGACCGGTAACGGCGGTTCGATCAAGCACGACGACGTGCTGCTGGTCACCGTCAAGGGCAGCAAAACCCTGCACATGCGCCTGACCGTTGAAAAAGTCCGTCACCTGATCAACCCGCCCGGCCAGTGGGTCGCGGTGGCGAACGGTCCGGCGTTCACGGAACTGGCGATTCACAGCTGGAAGGTCAACTGCAACGGCTGCGGTAAAACCCAGGACATCGAATTCATGGTCGAAGGCAAGGACGGTGATAAAGCCCTCAAGCCTGCGGCTGAGGCGCGCATTGCCGAGCTCGGCTGGAAGGTTGTCGGCGAGCACCACTTGTGCCCGGCGTGCGGGAAAAAAGCGGCATGAAAGGGCTTGGCTTCTGGATGATGAACGCCACGCTGGTCAGTGCAGCACTGCTGAGCGGTTGCGCGACAGACGCTGAACGTGTGCAGCGCGATAAAGGTTATCTGCTGGAATGGATCGGCGAACGTCCGTTGATGGACAACAGCCACATGACCATGACATTGGGCAAAGACGGGCGAGCCTACGGCAACGCCGGTTGCAACCATTGGTTTGCGCCCTATCGACTGGACGGCGAGACCCTCACCTTCGGACCGGTCGGCAGCACGCGTAAGCTTTGTGCCCCAGCAGTGATGGAGCAGGAGCAACGCTTCCTTCAGGCACTGCCTAAGGTTCAACGCTGGGATATCTCCCCGGTGGAGCAATTGCAGCTGTGGCCGTCGGAAGGCAAACCGCTGCGGTTCTGGCTGGAGGAAAACTGAGGGTCAGAACACGTTGAACAGTGGGAGGGAGCTTGCTCGCGATTGCGGTGTGCCAGTCAACACATCCATCGCAGCAAGATCCATCGCGAGCAAGCTCCCTCCCACATAGGCAAAGCGACGTTAGCCCTTGGCCTTGAGCTCCGTCACTTTCTGCGCCACACCGGAGGCCGTCTGTTCACCCATCAGCGTGTCACGCACCTTGCCCTTGTCGTCGATGATGTAAGTCACCGGCAACGCCTCGCTCTTGGGCAGGTCGTATTGCTCGGCCGGATCCTGGGCCAGCACGGTGAACTGGATGCCTAGCGCATTGCTGGCGTTTTTCAGGTCCTCGCCTTGCAGGCCGTCAAAATTGACCCCGAACACGCTGACCTTCTGGTCCTTCATCTGCTCCGACAACTTATTAAGTTCCGGGATCTCGGTCCGGCACGGGCCACACCATTCGGCCCAGTAATTGACCACCAGCCAGTGTTTATCGACCCGCTCGCTGGCAACCTTTTTGCCATTCTGATCAGTGCCCAGATCCACTCCGCAACCGCCCAGCAACACACTGCCGATCAGTAGTACCGCTGCTGCCAACCGCCTTGCCATGATCCGCCTCTCTATTGTCTGTCTCTTGGCCGAACGACCACGGACCTCCACGCGACCCGTTGGCCTTTCTCGTCACGACTGTAGAATAGCCGCCACCTCAAGCAAGATGCGACCAGCAAATGACCGATCTCACGCTTTATCACAATCCGCGCTGCTCCAAATCCCGTGGCGCGCTGGAACTGCTTGAAGCCCGCGGCCTGGCCCCGACCATCGTGCGCTATCTGGAAACCCCTCCCGACGCCGCACAATTGCGCGATCTGCTGAGCAAGCTCGGCATCAGCCCACGTCAATTGCTGCGCACCGGCGAAGACGAATACAAGGCGTTGAACCTCGCCGATCCGGCCCTGAGTGATGAGCAACTGATCGCCACGATGGCGGCCAATCCCAAGCTCATCGAACGCCCGATCCTGATTGCGGGCGACAAAGCGGTCATTGGCCGTCCACCGGAAAAAATCCTGGAGATCCTGCCGTGAGTGCGCCCTACATTCTGGTTCTGTTTTACAGCCGCAATGGCTCTACCAGCGAAATGGCCCGGCAGATCGCCCGTGGCATCGAGATGGGCGGGATGGAAGCGCGACTGCGTACCGTGCCGGCGATTTCCGCCGATTGCGAAGCGACCGCGCCGAGCATCCCGGACAGCGGCGCGCTCTACGCCAGCCTCGACGACCTGAAAAACTGCTCGGGTCTGGCCCTTGGCAGCCCGACCCGCTTCGGCAACATGGCAGCGCCCCTGAAGTACTTCCTCGACGGCACCAGCAACCTGTGGCTGACCGGCGCCCTGGTGGGCAAACCGGCCAGCGTGTTCACCTCCACCGCCAGCCTGCACGGTGGTCAGGAAACCACGCTGATGTCGATGCTGCTGCCGCTGTTGCATCACGGCATGCTGGTGGCCGGCCTGCCTTACAGCGAAGCGGCGCTGATCGAAACCAGCGGCGGCGGCACACCGTATGGTGCCAGTCACCACGCCGGTGCCGACGGCAAGCGGCCCCTGGATCAGCACGAAACCGCGTTGTGTCGCGCACTCGGTGAGCGCCTGGCGAAAACCGCGCGGTTACTGGAACCGTCCCGTGGCTAGAACACCCAAGGCACTGCCGGCGCTGGCATGGCTCGAACCCCGCGTTCGCTGGAGTCGGGTCGCCGCGCTGCTGTGCTTTTTCGGGTTGATGGCGTTACTGACGATTTACTACCTGGTGTTCGCCGATCTGCACGGCGCTCGTCCGTGGGTAATTCTTTCGATTGAACTGGTGCCGCTGCTGCTACTCACACCCGGCATGGTGACGGGCAGCGCGCGCGGGCATTCGTGGACGTGCTTTGCGGTGAATCTGTATTTCATCAAAGGCGCGCTTGCGGTTTACGACCCCAATCGCGCGCAGTTCGGTGCGCTGGAGATGCTGGCCAGCCTGGCGGTGTTCGTCAGCGCGCTGCTGTATGTGCGCTGGCGGTATCAGTACAACCGTAAGTTGGCCGAAACATATCCGTCCCGGCAGGAGCTGCCGAGCAGCGCGGGGCTGCGATAGCGATTCGGCTGACACACCGCAATCGCAGCCTCGCGCTGCTCGGCAGCTCCTACAAGGCTCGGGCTTGCCAGTAATAAAGAAGTGCACACATTTTTTGGAGAGGGCATGCAAGACTACAAATGGCTCAATGAATACTGCCTCAACCGTTTTGGTTCCGCCGCTGCTCTGGAAGCACATCTGCCGACTCCCGCCACGCCGAAAAAACTCAAGGCCATCAGCGCCGATCGTTACCTGTCGACCATGGCGCTGCGGGTGTTTCGAGCAGGGCTCAAGCACAGCCTGGTGGATTCGAAATGGCCGGCCTTCGAAGAAGTGTTCTACCGCTTCGATCCGGAAAAAGTCGTGCTCATGGGCGCTGACCACCTCGAACGGCTGATGCAGGACAAACGCATCATTCGTCACTTGGGCAAACTCAAGAGCGTGCCGCGCAATGCGCAGATGATCCTCGACATCGAAGAATCCCACGGCAGTTTTGGCGCATTCATCGCTGACTGGCCGGTGAGCGACATCGTCGGGCTGTGGCGGTATCTGGCCAAGCACGGCAATCAAATGGGCGGGCTGTCGTCGCCGCGTTTCCTGCGCATGGTCGGCAAAGACACCTTCATCCCCACCTGGGACGTGGTCGCGGCACTCAACGCGCAGAACATCGTCGATCGCGTACCCACCAGCCAGCGCGACCAGGCCATCGTTCAGGACGTGTTCAATCAGTGGCAGGAACAAAGCGGTCGCCCGCTGTGCCAGTTGTCGGCCATGCTCGCGTACACCGTGAACCACTGATCCCTTTTTCCAGCGGCAACGAACGGCGCGCGTGTAACAAATGGGAGGTCGTATACAATATTCGCCATTCCGCCCACTGTCCGAGTTGCCCGCGTGCCCTTTCAGATAACCGACGCTCCAAACCTCGGCGTTGCGCCCTCCGCGTCCGAGGTCATTTCCAAGCACCTGCGCGACGCGATCATCTCCGGCCAGTTCGCCGAAGACGAGCCGATCCGACAGGACGACATCGCCCGCGTATTCAACGTCAGCAAAATCCCCGTGCGCGAAGCCCTCAAGCGTCTTGAAGCCGAAGGTCTGGTGCAGTTCCAGCGCAACAAGGGCGCGGTGGTCACGCGGATTTCCGAACCCGAACTGGCGCAAATTTTTGAAGTGCGGGTATTGCTTGAAACCCAGGCCATTCGTTTGGCGGTGCCAAAAATGACTCCCGCGCACATTGCCCGGGCCAATGCCATCTGCGACGAATTCATCGGCGATGACAACATCAGCCGTTGGGCCGAGCTGAACTGGGCGTTCCATACCTGTCTGTACGAAGCCGCCGAACGTCCATTCCTGCTGAACATGATTCGCTCGATCCACGACAAGGTTGAGCGCTACCTGCGGGTGCAGATGAGTTTCGATGAAGGTAAAGAACGCGCCGATCTGGAACACCGCGAAATCCTGCGCGCCTGTGCCGATCGAGACGTGGAAAAAGCCGTCGAACTGATCGAGCACCACATCATTGGCGTCTGCCGCACGCTCTACGCGCACCTGCCCAACGCGACCCTCAGCGAAGTGTGACCGACCAACCGCTGTGCTGATTTCGTCATCGGCGCAGGTGAATTCGGTCAAGACCACCGCTGCGACAACCGCCAATCTGTGACCGATTCCTACAGCTTGGGTGAACCGATGAAACGCATCAGCATTCTTGATTCCCACACCGGCGGCGAGCCCACGCGACTGGTGCTCGACGGGTTTCCTGACCTGGGCAGCGGCAGCATGGCCGAACGCCGCCAATTGCTGGCCGACGAATTCGATGAGTGGCGCGCTACCACGGTGCTCGAACCCCGTGGCAGTGACGTGCTGGTGGGCGCGCTGCTGTGCGAGCCGGTGGACCCAACCGCTGCCGCGGGCGTGATCTTTTTCAACAACAGCGGCTATCTGGGCATGTGCGGCCACGGCACCATCGGCCTGATCGTGTCGCTGGCGCATCTGGGCAAGATCGGCCCCGGCGTACATCGCATCGAAACCCCGGTGGGCACCGTCGACGCGCTGCTGCATGAGGATGGGTCGGTGAGCGTGCAGAACGTGCCGTCCTATCGCTATCGCAAAAATTTTGCGCTGGAAGTCCCAGGAATTGGCAGCGTCAGCGGCGATATCGCCTGGGGCGGTAACTGGTTTTTCCTGATCTCCGAGCATGGCCTGAGGGTCAGCAACGACAATCTGGACGCCCTCACCGCTTACACCTGGGCGGTGCGTCAGGCGCTGGAAAGCCAGGGCATTCGCGGCGAAGACGGCGGCGTGATCGACCACATCGAGCTGTTTGCAGGCGACGCCGAGGCCGACAGCCGCAACTTCGTGCTCTGCCCCGGCAAAGCCTACGACCGCTCCCCATGCGGCACCGGCACCAGCGCCAAACTCGCGTGCCTGGCCGCTGACGGCAAACTGCAACCGGGTGAAATCTGGGACCAGGCCAGCGTCATCGGCAGCCGTTTCGACGGCAGTTTCGAGTGGCAAGGCGGCGAGCGGCAGATTGGAGACCGCATCGTCCCGACCATTCGCGGCCGCGCCTACATCAGCGCTGAAGCCACTTTATTGCTGGACGCCGACGACCCGTTCGCCTGGGGCATTCGCCCGTGATCAAGGGCCAGGCTGCCGACGTGATCATCATTGGCGGCGGCATCATCGGTGCGGCCTGCGCCGATGAGCTGGCCAGCCGCGGCCTCGAAGTGTTGGTGCTCGACTGCCAACGCCCCGCCGCGACGGCTGCGGGCATGGGGCATCTGGTGGTGCTCGATGACAACCCGGCCGAACTGGCCCTGGGCGAATATTCGGTGCGCCTGTGGCGTGAGCTGGCCACACAGCTGCCGGACGATTGCGCCATGCGCAACAACGGCACGCTGTGGCTGGCGTGCAACGAGGCGGAAATGGCCGAAGCCGAACGCAAGCAAACAGTGCTGCGCGACTTTGGTGTGGCCTGTGAGTTGTTGAGCCCGGCCGCTTTGGCCGCCGCCGAACCGTCGCTGCGCCCCGGTTTATTTGGCGGATTGAGGGTCTTGGGCGACTGCATTCTCTACGCACCCAATGCCGCGCGCTGGCTGTTGCAACGCCAGCCCAAGCGGGTGACGCAGCGCAAAGCCCAAGTGACTGAAGTGCGCGGCAATCGTGTGCAGCTGGCAGGCGGCGAACAGCTCAAGGCCACGGCCGTAGTGCTCGCCAGTGGTATCTACGCCCGGGAGCTGTGCCCCGACTTGCCGTTGCAGCCGAAAAAAGGCCATTTGCTGATCACTGATCGTTACCCGATTCAGATCACTCACACCCTGGTGGAGCTGGGCTACATCACCGCAGCCCATAACGCTGCCGGGCCGTCAGTGGCGTTCAACGTGCAGCAGCGCCCGACCGGGCAGTTGTTCATCGGCTCGTCGCGCCAGTTCGACAACCACGATCCGGCCATCGACGCCAAAATGCTCGGTCGCATGCTGCGTCGGGCTACCGAGTTTTTGCCGGACTTGAGCGAGATGAACGGCATTCGCAGCTGGACCGGCTTTCGCTCGGCCACCCCCGACGGCCAGCCGTTGATTGGCGAGCACCCTTTGCAGCCCGGCTTGTGGCTGGCGGTCGGGCATGAGGGTTTGGGCGTTACCACCGCTACAGGCACCGCGCAATTACTGGCCGCGCAGTTGCTGCGCAGCAAGGCGCAAATAGACGTCACACCGTTTTTGCCCCGACGCTTCTTTGGAGCCAGCGCCCATGCCTGATTTGAATATCGACGGCCAGCCCCTGCGCGTGGCCGACGGCACAACGGTTGCCGCTGCGCTGATGTCCGTCGGCGATCAATGCAGCCGCACCTCGCTTGGCGGCCAGCGTCGCGCGCCGTTGTGCGGGATGGGCATCTGCCAGGAATGCCGGGTGAGCATTGACGGACTGCGCCGCCTGGCGTGTCAGACGCTGTGCCGTGACGGCATGCGGGTGGAGACGCGCCCATGAGTCAGCACGTCGAACTTCTGATCCTCGGCGCGGGGCCTGCCGGCATGTCCGCTGCGTTGGCGGCAGCGCCCAGTGGAATGACCATCGCCGTGCTGGACGACAATCCGCTGCCGGGCGGGCAAATCTGGCGCGATGGGCCTCAAGCGCATTTGCCGCCACAGGCACGGGACATGCGCACGCAACTGGAACAACACAGCAATATTCAGCTGCACAGCGCAACGAAAGTTGTCGCGTTGGCCGGCGCCAAGCGGCTGCTGCTCGAAGACGCCGAGCGCGGTTGGGTCTTGAGTTACGACAAGCTGATTCTTTGCACCGGGGCGCGGGAATTGCTGCTGCCCTTCCCCGGCTGGACCTTGCCCGGGGTGACCGGCGCAGGGGGTTTGCAGGCGTTGATCAAGGGCGGGCTTCGCGTTGCGGGGGAGCGTGTGGTGGTCGCGGGAACCGGGCCGCTGCTGTTGGCCAGCGCCGCCACTGCCCACTTGAACGGTGCGAAGGTTCAGCGCATCGCCGAGCAGGCGTCGCTTGCGTCTGTCAGCCGTTTCGCCAGCGGCTTGTGGGCGTGGCCGAGCAAAGCGCTGCAAGCGGTAGGCCTGCGCAATTCCCGGTATCGGACCTCGGCCCATGTGGTCCAGGCGTTGGGCCATGATCGGCTGGAAGCGGTGCGCATTCGTCTGGGCCATCGCGAGGAAGAAATCCCCTGTGAGCGTTTGGCCTGCGGGTTCAGTCTGGTGCCGAATGTAGAGATCGGTCAGGCATTGGGTTGTCAGGTCGTCAATCGCGCCATTGCGGTGGATCAGTGGCAGGCCACCGGTCTTGCGGATCATTACGCGGCAGGCGAATGCACCGGTTTCGGCGGCAGCGAGCTGGCGTTGGTGGAAGGCCGGATTGCCGGTTTGGTGGCGGCCGGCGAAAACGATCAGGCCCGGGCGTTATGGCCAGAGCGCCAACGCTGGCAGCGCTTCGCTGATCGATTGAATCGCGCCTTCGCCTTGAGGCCGGACATTAAACAATTGGCCAGACCGGACACCCTGGTGTGCCGTTGCGAAGACGTCCCCTTGTCGGCGCTGACGGCTCACAACGGCTGGACCGCTGCCAAACTCAATACCCGTTGCGGCATGGGCGCGTGCCAGGGGCGTATCTGCTCCACCGCCGCGCAAACGCTGTTTGGCTGGGAGCCGCCGAGTTTGCGCGCGCCTTTCACCCCCGCGCGTATCGCTACTCTGGTGTGCCTGGACGAAGGTGGCGAGCTGTCTTGAGTCATTGCTCGATTGTGTTGCGCCGCCCTGTTGCAGCATGATCGGCTCGACCTTCGCCACGACCGATCCCATCGTGAACATGCTTGATCTGATGCCCGCCAGTCCCCCGCGCACGCTCGATCAGTTGCTGACCAGTCTTGAGCTGGTGGCGCCGCTGTTCGACGCAATCCCCGGCGTGGTGTTTTTCATCAAGGACACCGAGGCGCGTTATGCGCTGGTCAATCAAACCCTGGCCCAGCGCCTGGGCTGCAAACACAAGCACGAACTGGTAGGGCGCACCGCTGAAGAGGTGTTCCCCGCGCGCTTCGGGCCGCTGTATACCGAGCAGGATCGGCGGGTGTTGAACGATGGCCGGCAACTGAGCGATCAGCTGGAGCTGCACCTGTACTACGCCAATCAGCCCATCTGGTGCCTGACCCACAAACTGGCGTTGCGCAACGATGCAGGCGAGGTCATTGGTCTGGCCGGGATTTCCCGGGATCTGCAAACCGTGCAATCGACTCACCCGGCGTATCAAAAGCTGGTTGAGGTCGATGCCCACATCCGCCAGCACTTCGCCCGACCGATTCTGCTGGAAGAACTGACAGCGATTGCGGGGCTGTCCATCGCGCAGCTGGAAAGGCACTGCAAACGGATTTTCCAGCTGACGCCTCGGCAGATGATCCACAAGGCCCGGCTCGGGGAAGCGTCCCGGTTGCTGCTGCAGGATGTGTCCATCACCGAGATTGCCCTGCGCTGCGGATACACCGACCACAGTGCGTTCAGCCGGCAGTTTCGCGCACTGACCGGGTTTTCACCGAGTCAGTTTCGGGAATCCCAACGGTAGGCATCACGGATCAATTCTGTAGGAGCGAACTTGTTCGCGAGGCGATCTGATATCCGCCATGAAAGTTCTCGCGAACAAGTTCGCTCCTACAGATCACCCATATCCCCCAAGTTTGGCGTGCACCAATGAAGCACCGCTGCTCCTTTATGTAACAGCCTCACTTCCCCTCTCGTTACGCTGCTGCGCCGCCCATTTTGCTAAGTCCCTGATCTACAGCGAGTCATCAACCGGATCAGCAAACAGGCACAATCCATGCAAAGAAAATATCGTATACGAAATTACTTATCCGCCCGTCCCTTCACTTGCATCCCACGAGGCTTCTATGAAAAACCACGCTGTTGCCGTAGCCCTCCTCGCTGTCATGAGTGCTAGCGTTATCAACACCGCCATGGCCGACAAGCTCGATGACATCATCGACTCCGGCAAGCTGCGTTGCGCGGTGACCCTGGACTTTCCGCCGATGGGTTCGCGGGACGAGAAGAACAACCCGGTCGGGTTCGATGTGGACTACTGCAACGACCTGGCGAAGGTCCTGGGCGTAACGGCCGAAGTGGTTGAAACGCCCTTTCCGGACCGGATTCCGGCACTGGTGTCCGGGCGTGCGGACGTAATCGTGGCGTCTACCTCCGACACGCTGGAACGGGCGAAAACCGTAGCGATGACCATTCCGTACTTCGCCTTCCAGATGGTGGTGCTGACGCGCGAAGACACCAAGATCGAGAAGTTCGATGACCTCAAGGGCCGTCCGGTGGGCAACACCAGCGGCACCTTTGAAGCCATTGCGCTGGAGAAAGACGTGAAGAAATGGGGCACCGGCAGCTTCCGTGCCTACCAGTCCCAGAACGACACCATCCTGGCGGTTGCTCAAGGTCACATCGATGCGTCCGTCGTGACCAATACCGTCGCCGCCGCCACGATCAAATCCGGCAAATACAAAGGCCTGAAAATCGCCGGCAACGCGCCGTACACCATCGACTACGTGTCCCTGGCCGCCAAACGCAGCGAATACGGGCTGATTCATTACCTGAACCTGTTCGTGAACCAGCAAGTGCGCTCGGGGCGTTATGCCGAGCTGTATGAAAAATGGGTCGGCGGCAAGCCCGTGGATCTGACAGTGCCTGGCGTTTATTACTAGGTCTGATCAGCACGATTTGTGGGAGGGAGCTTGCTCGCGATGACGGTAGATCAGTGAATGAGTTCGTCGCCTGACACACCGCATCGCGAACAAGTTCGCTCCTACAGAGACAGGCTGTCCTACGCACCGCTGATCGTTCCCACGCTCTGCGTGGGAATGCAGGTTTGGACGCTCCGCGTCCGCCCGGTAGATGACGCTGAGCGTCAAGAGAGGCGTTACCACGCGGAGCGTGGGAACGATCAGCATGAGTTGTGGGAGGGAGCTTGCTCCCGCCCACATTGATGAAGCCGCATTCCCAGACACAGGAGCCCAGGATGTCTGAAGTTTCGTTGAACGGCCGCTGTCTGGCCGCCGGGGTGGCGCAAGGTGAGTTGCTGTACGCCGACGTCGGACTTAGCTTCTGGGGCGGGGTCGAGCCGTTTACCGGTGAAGTCATCGACCGGCATCATCCGCTCAGCGGACAGATCATCACCGGGCGCGTGCTGGCAATCCCCAGCGGACGCGGTTCATGCACCGGCAGCAGCGTATTACTGGAACTGATCCTCAACGGCCATGCACCCGCCGCACTGGTGTTCGAGCGGGTCGAAGACATCCTCACCCTCGGCGTACTGGTGGCTGAGCAGATGTTCAACCAGTCGATCCCGGTCATCAGCCTGGGCGTCGAAGGTTTCGCAGCACTGCGCGATGTGCCGTTCGTGCGCGTCGAGAACGATCAGGTGACCTGCTTCCCAAGTCTGCCGCCCGTCATGACGCCCAGCAGTCAACCGACCTTCAACGTCATCCATTCCAACGTCGCCCTCAGCGAACTCGATCAGGCGCTGCTCAACGGCGCCTACGGCAAGGCGGCCCAGGTGGCCATGGGCATTGTCCTGCGCATGGCCGAGCTGCAAGGCGCGACAGAACTGCTGGATATCACCCAGGCGCACATCGACGGCTGCATTTATACCGGCCCCGCGAGCCTGCGTTTTGCCCGACAACTGGTGGACTGGGACGCCCACGTGCGCGTGCCCACCACCCTCAATTCCATCTCCGTCGACAAGCGCCGCTGGCGTGAACTCGGCGTTGACCCGGCCCTCGGCGAACCCGCCAGCCAGTTGGGCGATGCCTATCTTCAGATGGGCGCCGAAGTCAGCTTTACCTGCGCGCCCTACCTGCTCGACAGCGCGCCTGAACTGGGCGAACAGATCGTCTGGGCCGAGTCCAACGCCGTGGTCTACGCCAACAGTGTGATCGGCGCCCGCACCCTGAAATACCCCGATTACCTGGACATCTGCATCGCCCTCACCGGCCGCGCGCCGAAGATTGGCTGCCATCTGACCGAACAACGTCACGCCACATTGCGCATCGACGTGCCAGCCCTCGCCGCCCTGGACGACAGTTTTTACCCGCTGCTCGGCTATCACATCGGCCTGCTGTGTGGCGCCGAGATCCCGGTGGTCTGCGGTCTGGATTCCAAAGCGCCGACGCTGGACGATCTCAAAGCCTTCGGCGCCGCCTTCGCCACTACGTCCGCCGCGCCGATGTTCCACATCGCTGGCGTGACGCCCGAAGCCAGCAGCGTCGAACTGGCCATGGGCGGAATTCCGCCAGCCAAACATCTGCACATCCAACTCGATGACTTACTCCAAAGCTGGCGCGAATTGAACAGCGCGCAAAGCCCGGAAGTCGACGCCGTTACCTTGGGTAACCCGCATTTTTCTCTCAGCGAATTCGCCACACTGGCCGGGCTTTGCGCAGGCAAGCGCAAGCATGACGCAGTGGCCATCGTCATCACCTGCGGCCGCGCCACGCTGGAAAACGCTGACAAGGCCGGCTACACCGACACGCTCAACACATTTGGCGTGCAACTGGTCACCGACACCTGCTGGTGCATGCTCGGCGAACCGGTCATCCCACCCGCCGCCCGCACCCTGATGACCAATTCCGGCAAGTACGCCCATTACGCGCCGGGGCTGGTGAGCCGCCGCGTGCATTTCGCCAGCCTGGCCGAGTGTGTCGAAAGCGCCTGCACCGGTGTTGCCAGCGGGCGCCTGCCGGTCTGGCTGCAGGCGGCCGAGCGCGCGGGGGTTGCCCATGTTTGATTACAACTTTCATTGGCGCGCAGCGTTCAAGGCCCTGCCGGACATGCTTGACGGCGCGCTGGTGACGTTCGAAACCGCGGCGCTGTCGATGATTCTCGGGGTGCTTATCGCCCTGTGCCTGACCTTCATGCGCCAAGGCGATAACCGCGTGTTCCGGGGCTTTGCCGCCACCTGGATTTCCATCGCCCGCAACACGCCGTCGCTGTTTCAGGTGTACATCCTGTATTTCGGCCTGGGCTCGTTCGGGATTCACATCAGTTCGTGGGCGGCGTTACTGGCCGGGATCACCATCAACAACGCAGGCTACCTGGCCGAGAACTTTCGCGGCGGCCTCAAGGCGGTGCCCGATACCCAACTGCGCGCCGCCCGCTCCCTGGGCATGAGCGCGCCCCAGGCCTACCGATTGATCGTCATCCCGCAACTGCTGCGCATCGTGTTCTATCCGCTGACCAATCAGATGGTCTGGGCGGTGTTGATGACGTCGATGGGGGTGATCGTGGGCCTCAACAATGACCTGACCGGCGTGACCCAGGACTACAACGTCAAAACCTTCCGCACCTTCGAGTTCTTCGCCATCGCGGCGGTGCTGTATTACCTGATTGCCAAATTGATCGTGGCCGTGGCGCGGCTGCTGTCCTGGCGCCTGTTCCGGTACTGAGGGAAGACCATGTTCAATAGCAGTTTTTCCTGGAACGACATGTTGTTCCTGCTGCAAGGGGCTTGGGTGACGATCCTGCTGACAGCGGTTTCGATGCTGATCGGCACGTTGGCCGGGGTCGTCTGCGGCATGCTCCGCGCGCTGTTCCCCCGCAGCACCATCCCGCTGGCGTGGTTGCTGGACGTATTTCGCAGCGTGCCGTTGCTGATTCAGTTCGTGCTGTTCAACGCGCTGAAAAGCATCGCCGGCCTGAACTGGAGCGCCTTCGCCGTGGCCTGCGTGGTGCTGGGGTTGTACGTCACCGCTTACTGCACGGAGATTGTGCGCAGCGGCGTGCTCTCGGTGCCAATGACCGTGCGCCGCGCCGCCCGTTCGCTGGGCCTGAGCTATTGGCAGGACTTGCGCCAGATCGTCATGCCGATGGCCACCCGCGTCGCCTTCCCAGGCTGGGTCAACCTGCTGCTGGGGGTCATGAAAGACACCTCGCTGGTGATGTGGATCGGCATCGTCGAACTGCTGCGCGCCTCGCAAACCATCGTCACACGCATTCAAGAACCGCTGCTGGTGCTGTGCATCGCAGGCCTCATTTACTACGTCATGAGCCTGGTGATTGCACGCCTGGGCGCCCGACTGGAAACAAGGTGGCAGGAAAATGATTGAGATCGACAACGTACACAAATCCTTCGGCGACCTTGAGGTGATCAAGGGCGTGAGCCTGCAGGTTGAGAAAGGCGAAGTGGTCTCGATCATCGGCGGCTCGGGCTCGGGCAAGTCGACGCTGCTGATGTGCATCAATGGCCTGGAGTCGATCAAGAGCGGCAGCATCCGCGTGGACGGCACCGAAGTGCATGCCAAGGGCACCGACATCAACAAGCTGCGGCAGAAGATCGGCATCGTCTTTCAGCAATGGAACGCCTTTCCACACCTGACCGTGCTGGAAAACGTGATGCTCGCCCCACGCACCGTGCTGGGTAAAAGCAAGGCTGAAGCCGAGGCATTGGCGGTCAAGCAACTGACTCATGTGGGCCTGGCGGACAAGCTGAAAGTCTTCCCCGGCAAACTTTCCGGCGGGCAACAACAGCGCATGGCGATTGCCCGGGCGCTGGCGATGTCGCCGGATTACATGCTGTTCGACGAAGCGACTTCAGCGCTCGATCCACAGTTGGTGGGCGAGGTGCTGGACACCATGCGCATGCTGGCAGAGGACGGCATGACCATGATTCTGGTGACCCACGAGATCCGTTTCGCCCGAGATGTGTCGGACCGCGTGGCGTTTTTCCGCAACGGCCTGGTGCATGAGATCGGCACGCCGGACCAAGTGATCGGCAACCCGCAGCGGCCAGAGACGGCGGATTTTTTGCGTTCAATTAATTAGCGCAGACCTGTAGGAGCGAATTCATTCGCGAAGCGGTGTTCCGGTCAGCCAGATATCTGTCGGCTGTACCGGCCTTATCGCGAGCAAGCTCCCTCCCACAGTGAGGGTCAGCCCGCAGTTCTGTAGGAGCGAATTTATTCGCGAGGCGGTGTTCCGGTCGCCACATTGATGTTGGCTGTACCGACGTCTCGCGAATGAATTCGCTCCTACAGGAACGCGTTCATCCAGCGGTACAAACAGAGGAGCAGGCAATGCGCTCATCGAAAGTGATTCACGTGGTCAGTTGTCATGCGGAAGGCGAAGTCGGCGATGTGATCGTCGGCGGCGTTGCGCCCCCGCCCGGTGACACGATCTGGGAGCAGTCGCGCTGGATCGAGAAGGACAACGTGCTGCGCAATTTCATGCTCAACGAACCGCGCGGGGGCGTGTTCCGTCACGTCAATCTGCTGGTGCCGCCCAAGAACCCGAAAGCCGACATGGGCTGGATCATCATGGAACCGGCCGACGTGCCGCCGATGTCTGGTTCCAACTCGCTGTGCGTGGCCACGGTGTTGCTGGACAGCGGCATTCTGCCGATGACCGAACCGCAAACCCGGCTGATTCTGGAAGCACCGGGCGGCCTGATCGAGGCCATCGCGCAATGCCGTGACGGCAAGGTGCAGAGCGTCGAAGTGCACAACCACCCCTCGTTCGCCGACCAGTTGGACGTGTGGATCGAGGTGCCAGGGCTGGGGTCGATCAAGGTCGATACGGCGTATGGCGGCGACAGTTTCGCCATCGTCGATTCAGTAGGACTGGGCTTTTCACTGACCGCCGATGAGGCCAAGGATCTGGTGGAAACCGGGCTGAAAATTACCCAAGCGGCCAACGAACAATTGGGCTTCAACCACCCGACGAACAAGGACTGGAACCACATTTCGTTCTGCCAGATCGCTGCGCCCCTGAATTTCGACGGCGGCGTGGCCAATGCGGCGAACGCGGTGGTCATTCGCCCCGGCAAGATCGACCGCTCGCCCTGCGGCACCGGGTGTTCGGCTCGGCTGGCGGTGCTGCACGCCAAAGGGGTACTGAACGTGGGCGATCGGTTTATCGGGCGCTCGATCATCGGATCGGAGTTCCACTGCAAGATCCAGAGTGAAACGGAGTTGGCAGGACGCAAGGCGATTGTGCCGAGTCTGTCAGGCCGGGCGTGGATCACCGGCACCCATCAACACATGCTCGACCCAAGCGATCCGTGGCCGGAAGGGTACAGATTGACTGATACATGGCCCATCGGGCTGCAGTTGTGAACGTGGTCCCCTGTAGGAGCTGACGACCAGCGGGAGGCTGCGATCGCGGTGTGTCAGACAAATTGCATCGCAGCCTCGCGTTGCTCGTCAGCTCCTACAGGTAGTGCAGAGGTCAGAGTGTTTTTTTCCGGGCAAAGATTTGCCCAAACCTAAACGTATACGAAATCCCTTATCCAAAGATGGAGTGAATTATGAGCAAAACCGTAACCTGGAGCGGTGTCTTCCCAGCCGTCACCACTCAATTCAACGCCGACTTCTCCCTTAATCTGGAGGCTACCCACAAGGTCATCTCCAATCTGGTGCGCGATGGCGTGTCCGGCCTGGTGATTTGCGGCACGGTGGGGGAAAACACCTCCCTGAGCGTGGCGGAAAAAATCAGTCTGGTGGAGGTCGCCAAAGACGCCTCCGCAGGCCGAGTGCCGGTGATCTCCGGGATTGCCGAATTCACCAGCTACAACGCAAGCACAGTGGCCAAGGAAGTTGAAAAGGCCGGTGCCGACGGCATCATGTTGATGCCCGCGCTGGTGTATTCCGCCAAACCGTTCGAGACCGCCGCGCATTTCCGCACCGTGGCCGCCGCCACCGACCTGCCGATGATGGTCTACAACAACCCGCCGATTTACAAAAACGACGTGACGCCGGACATCCTGATCTCCCTGGCGGACTGCGACACCATCGTTTGCTTCAAGGATTCCTCGGGTAACACCAACCGCTTTATCGACGTGCGCAATGAAGTCGGCGACCGCTTCGTGCTGTTCGCAGGGCTGGATGATGTGCTGGTAGAGAGCGTGGCTGTGGGCGCAGTGGGCTGGGTGTCGGGGATGTCCAACGCCTTCCCGCAAGAGGGCGAAACCTTGTTCCGTCTGGCAAAGGCGGGCCGTTTTGCCGAGGCGATGGCGCTGTATGAGTGGTTCATGCCGCTGTTGCACCTGGATGCGCGGCCGGATCTGGTGCAATGCATCAAGCTGTGCGAAGCGATCATGGAACGCGGCAGCGCCCTCACCCGTCCACCGCGCCTGGCGCTACCGGACAGCGATCGCGAATACGTCGAGAAACTGATGAAAACCGCGCTGGCCAACCGGCCGGTGTTGCCTGAGGTGGGGCTTTAATCCGATTCACATCAACCCCGTGGGAGCGGACTTGTCCGCGAATGCAATGGCCCAACCGATGAAGATTCGTCGGATGTACCGGCCCCTTCGCGGACAAGTCCGCTCCCACAGGATTGTGTTCTGCGTTAGATATTCACAATATTCACAAACCGCGAAGCAGCCGTTTCATCGATCCGCAGGCTCTGGAAATCAAACAGGTTGCGGTCCGCAAGCTGCGACGGCTGCACGTTCTGCAGGCTGCGGAAAATGCTGTCGGTACGGCCGGGGGTCTTGCGCTCCCAGTCCAGCAGCATGTCCTTGACCACCTGACGCTGGAGGTTTTCCTGCGAGCCGCACAGGTTGCACGGGATGATCGGGAATTGCTTAAGGTCCGAATACGCCTGGATGTCTTTCTCGGCGCAGTACGCCAACGGCCGGATCACCACGTTGCGCCCATCGTCGGCGCGCAGTTTGGGCGGCATGGCCTTGAGGCTGCCGTTGAAAAACATATTCAGGAAAAACGTCTCGACAATGTCATCGCGATGATGACCCAGGGCCATCTTGGTGGCGCCGATCTGGTCCGCAAAGGTGTACAGCGTGCCGCGACGCAGACGCGAGCACAGTGAACAGGTGGTCTTGCCCTCCGGAATCAGCTCCTTGACCACCGAATAGGTGTCTTTTTCAACGATGTGGTATTCGACGCCCACGGACTCCAGGTACGCCGGTAACACGTGCTCGGGGAACCCCGGCTGTTTCTGGTCCATGTTGACGGCGACGATCTGGAAATTGATCGGCGCCACCTTTTGGAAATGCATCAGCACATCGAGCAAGGTATAGCTGTCCTTGCCGCCCGACAGGCAGACCATCACCTTGTCGCCCTCTTCAATCATCTGGTAATCGGCAACGGCCTCGCCCGCCAGCCGGCGCAGACGCTTCTGCAGTTTGTTCTGATTGACTGAAAGGGTGCCCATGGTGGCTGATGTCCGCTCGCGATGGCTCTGGAAAGGGGCGGTATTTTACGCATAAACGTGTCGCCAGGTAATCGTCTGCCGAGGACGTGGGAGGGAGCTTGCTCGCGATCACTGCCTTGGTGATGCATCTATATGGAAGGCAGAACGCTATCGCGAGCAGGCTCCTTCCCACAGCAGTTCGTTTTTTCATCGCTTGGGGCTATTAAACGATTTCCTGAGAGTCCCAATTACTCTAAAGCCCACGGTTTACGGGGTGTGTGGCTTCTATACTCGGTGGTGAGCTTACCGTTTTCACCCTGAGGAGAGCCGGCATGATTCATCACGTCCTGGGGCTGTTCACGCACCCCGATCGGGAATGGCAACAGATCCGTGGCGAGAAAGAAGAAAGCATCAGCCACATGTACCTCACTCACACGCTGATCCTGGCAGCAATCCCCGCTGTCTCGGCGTTCATCGGCACGACCCAGGTCGGCTGGGTCATCGGCAACCGCGCGCCGGTCATGCTGACGGTAGACAGTGCCATCTGGATGACCATCATGTCGTACGCCGCCATGCTCTGCGGGGTCGCGGTCATGGGCGGATTCATTCACTGGATGGCCCGCACCTACGACGCCTCCCCAAGCCTGGCCCGTTGCGTGGCATTTGCCACCTACACCGCCACACCGCTGTTCATCGGCGGGCTGGCCGCGCTCTATCCGCACATGTGGCTGGGCATGCTGGTCGGGGTGGCGGCGGTTTGCTATACGGTGTATCTGCTGTATGTCGGCCTGCCGGTGTTCATGAATATCCACGCTGACGAGGGGTTCATGTTCTCAAGCTCGGTGCTGGCGGTGGGGTTGGTGGTGCTGGTGGCGATCATGGCGTTTACCGTGGTGCTGTGGGGCATCGGGGTTGGGCCGGAGTACACCAACTGAATGCAGACCGCTGCTTTTCTGTAGGAGCCAACTTGTTGGCGAGGCGATGTCAGGCGAAGCCGCTAGACCGCTTCGCGAACAAGTTCGCTCCTACAGACAAAGGCGTGCGTTGAACCGACGACCACTCGGCAGCTCAAGTTTTCGGTAACGCTCGCCTTTACGGCATACTCGCGTTCTCTGGAGACCGATGAAGCATGCCCGAGCAACTCAATTCCCGCGTCGAAACCTGTTACCAACAAGCCGAAGACTTCTTCAAACGCCCCTTCAAGCGACCTGTCGTCAGCCTCAAGCTGCGTGGGCAAAAGGCCGGTGTCGCGCACCTGCACGAAAACATGCTGCGCTTCAATCCTCAGCTCTACCGCGAGAACAGCGAGGACTTTCTGCGCCAGACCGTCGCCCACGAAGTCGCGCACCTGATAGCGCACCAGTTATTCGGCGACACCATCGCGCCCCACGGCGAGGAATGGCAACTGATCATGCGTGGCGTGTACGAACTGCCGCCCAACCGCTGCCACACCTACGAAATCCAGCGCCGCAGCGTGACCCGCTACATCTACCGCTGCCCCTGCCCGGAAAGCGACTTTGCGTTTTCCGGCCAGCGCCACAAGCTGGTGCGAAAAGGACGGCGATACCTGTGCCGCAGCTGTCGGCAGGTACTGGTGTTCAGCGGCGAAACGCGGATCGAGTGAAGCAGCGCCTACAGCATTGAGGTCCAGCGCCTAACCCGTCACCCCCAACTCGCGCATTTCACCGATCTGCTCCGCGCTAAAGCCCAACTGCGCCAACACGGCTTCGGTGTGCGCCCCCACCGCGACGCCCACATGCCGGGGCTGCGGCAGACCGCCGGAGAACTTCAGCGGACAGGCCATTTGCGCTTGTTGGCTGCCGTCCTCGCGGGGCACCTGTTGCACCATGCCGCGCGCCTGCAGTTGTGGATGTTGCGCGGCTTCGGCCATCGTCAATACGGGCTCGACACAGGCATCGATCTCGGCAAAACACGCCTGCAACTCTGCAAAACTTCGCCGCTCGAACTCAATCTGCAGTTGATGCTTGAGTGCCGCCTGATCACCGGGCTCCGGCGACAGCCCGAATTTTGCGAGTTCCGGGCGTCCCAACGCCTCGCACAGCGCTTTCATGAACGCCGGCTCCAGGCTGCCGACTGAAAACCAACGCCCTTCCCGACAGCGGTAATAGTCATAAAAGCTGCCGCCGTTAAGCACCTGGTTTTCCCGCTCCGGCTCAACCCCGGACGCCAGATAACCCGCGCCCGCCAAGGCATTCAGGCTGAACGCGCAGTCGGTCATGCTGACATCGACATAGCGCCCGCAACCGCTGTGTTGCCGCGCGACCACCGCTGCCAACAGCCCGATTACCCCATGCAGCGAGCCACCCGCCACGTCCGCCACTTGCACGCCCAACGGCAGTGGACCGTCTTGCTTGCGCCCGGTGTGGCTGGCGACACCCGCCACCGACAGGTAATTGATGTCATGTCCGGCGCGATTGCGATAAGGGCCGGTTTGCCCGTATCCGGTGATCGCTACGTAAATCAGCCTGGGGTTGATCGCTTTGAGCACCTCATATCCGATCCCCAAACGGTCCATCACCCCGGGTCGGAACTGCTCCAGCACGATGTCGTATTCACCTACCAGACGCTTGACCACCTCCAGTGCCTGCGCCTGTTTCAGGTCCAGCGCCAGGCTGCGCTTGTTGCGATTGAGGTAGGCGTGGCTGGCAGACGTGCCGTGATCGTGGGGCGGCAACTCACGCAGCAGATCGGGGCGGGTGGGCGATTCGATCCGCAACACCTCGGCGCCCATGTCCGCCAGCAACAGCGAGGCAAACGGGCCGGGCAGCAGGGTCGAGAAATCGAGAATCTTCAGCGAGCACAAAGGCCCTTGTAGTGCGCTCATGTGCGCTCCCTGATGGATGGCCGGATGGCCTACAGCGTAGGCAAAAAAAAGCCCGTCCGAAGACGGGCTTTTCATTTCGCGTAGTGCAAACGCTATTACGTGCGCCCAACCGTTGGCTCGCCTTCGGCGACACCCAGGTCATCCAGCGGGCGGTTCTCTTCGATGGCACGGCCACCGGAGGCCAGTTCGGCGTGCATCACGTCAACGTCCAGCTCTTTGACCCACTTGGCCACAACCAGGGTGGCGACAGCGTTACCGACCAGGTTGGTCAGTGCGCGGGCTTCGGACATGAAACGGTCGATACCCAGGATCAGCGCCAGACCGGCAACCGGCAGGTGGCCGACGGCCGACAATGTGGCAGCCAGAACGATGAAGCCCGAACCTGTCACACCGGCAGCGCCTTTGGACGACAGCAGCAGGACCAGCAGCAGGGTGATCTGGTGCGTGATGTCCATGTGGGTGTCAGTCGCCTGAGCGATGAACACGGCGGCCATGGTCAGATAGATCGAGGTGCCGTCCAGGTTGAACGAGTAGCCGGTCGGGATCACCAGACCCACAACCGATTTCTTCGCGCCCAGGCGCTCCATTTTGATCAGCATGCGTGGCAGTGCCGACTCGGAGGACGAGGTGCCCAGCACGATCAGCAGTTCTTCACGGATGTATTTGATCAGCTTCAGTACGCTGAAACCGTGAGCGCGAGCGATGGCGCCCAGCACCACCAGCACGAACAGGATGCAGGTGATGTAGAAGCACAGCATCAGCTGACCCAGTTGCACCAGCGAGCTGACGCCGTAGGCACCGATGGTGAACGCCATGGCGCCCAACGCACCCAGTGGTGCCAGCTTCATGATCATGTTGATGATGTTGAACATCACGTGGGCGAAGCGATCGATGAAGTCCAGGACCGGCTTGCCGTAGGCGCCCAGGCGATGCAGGGCGAAACCGAAGATCACCGAGAACATCAGCACTTGCAGGATGTCGCCGTTGGCGAACGCGCCGACGATGGTGTTCGGAATGACGTTGAGGATAAAGCCGACGATGCTCTGGTCTTTACCGGCAGTCACGTAGGCCGCGA
>Ga0247734_1000063_pt1 | contig 98130 bp, 85 predicted proteins | sample UWRJL103311B2_FD_180933 | JGI IMG/M metagenome (GOLD analysis project Ga0247734, IMG submission 180933) | Plant litter microbial communities from Arlington Agricultural Research Station in Wisconsin, United States - UWRJ-L103-311B-2 | ecosystem: Environmental > Terrestrial > Plant litter >... | reverse complement strand
CCAGGAGCACTTCGTAACCTGCGCTGATTAACTCAACTACGGTATGGGACCCAATAAACCCGGTACCTCCGGTAACTAATATTTTTCCCATTGCTGATTAACGGTTGTAAGTAGTAAAATCTTTATGTTCTTTATTCACCAAAGCATCTGCAGGAAGGCTTTTGAAATACTCGTAAGTAATCTTCAATCCTTCAGCACGGTCTACCTTAGGCTCCCAATTTAACAATGCACGTGCCTTTGTAATATCAGGCTGGCGCTGTTTAGGATCATCTACAGGCAATTCTTTATAAATCACTTTCTGCGTGGTACCAGTTAATTTGATAATTTCTTCAGCAAACTGACCGATAGTGATCTCATCTGGATTACCAATATTTACCGGCTGGGCATAATCGCTCAGCAATAACCTGTAAATACCTTCAACCAAATCATCAACATAACAGAAAGAGCGGGTTTGCGAACCATCACCAAATACGGTAAGGTCTTCCCCTCTTAAAGCCTGGCCGATAAATGCAGGTAAAACGCGTCCGTCATTTAATCGCATTCTTGGTCCGTAAGTATTGAAGATACGCACGATACGGGTTTCCAGGCCATGGAAGGTATGGTAAGCCATAGTGATGGCTTCCTGGAAACGTTTAGCTTCGTCATATACACCCCTTGGCCCAACAGGATTAACATTTCCCCAGTATTCTTCAGGTTGTGGATTCACATTAGGGTCACCATATACTTCAGAAGTAGAAGCAATGATCATCCTTGCATTTTTGTTTCTTGCCAGCCCAAGCAGGTTATGTGTACCCAGTGATCCAACTTTTAAAGTTTGGATAGGGATTTTAAGATAATCGATAGGGCTAGCAGGTGATGCAAAGTGTAATATGTAATCCAGGTTGCCCGGCACATAAACAAACTTTGAAACATCGTGATGTGCAAATTCAAAATTTTCAAGGGCAAATAAGTGCTCAATATTTTGAAGATCACCTGTAATCAGGTTATCCATTGCAATAACATGGTAGTCCTCCTTTATGAACCTGTCACAAAGGTGGGAACCAAGGAAGCCTGCCGCTCCGGTTATTAATACTCTTTTACGCTCCATGCTCTACCAATTTACGGCCAATACTGTTATAATAATATCCAAGGTCAATCATTTTTTGCAGGTCGTACAAGTTACGTCCGTCAAAGATCACCTTATTTGCCAGCATCTCTTCCATCTTATCAAAATCAGGATTACGGAAAACTGACCATTCAGTTGCGATTAGCAATGCATCTGCACCTGTGAGCGCATCATACTGGTTTTCTGCATAAGTTACCTTATCACCAATGATATGTTTCACATTTGCCATTCCTTCAGGATCAAAGACCGTAACCGTTGCACCAAGTTTTACCAGGTCGTCAATAATATACAAAGCTGGTGCTTCACGGATATCATCAGTTTCAGGTTTGAAAGCCAATCCCCAAAGGGCAAAGTGTTTACCATTTAAATCACCTTTATAATATTTTGACAACTTTTCAACCAATACAGATTTCTGTTTTTCGTTAATTGCCATTACAGCTTTTAAGATTGCAAAATCATATTTGTTTTCTTCGGCAGATTTAGCCAAAGCCTGTACATCTTTAGGGAAACATGAGCCTCCGTAACCGATACCAGGGAAAAGGAAACGTTTACCAATTCTTTCATCAGAACCAATTCCTTTACGGACAGAGTCAACATCTGCACCAACAAGTTCGCAAAGATTTGCAACCTCGTTCATGAAAGTGATTTTAGTTGCAAGGAATGAGTTTGCAGCGTACTTAGTCAGCTCAGAAGATTTCTCATCCATGAACAGGATAGGATTTCCCTGACGAACATAAGGACCGTACAATTCGCCCATTAATTTTTTAGCACGTTCGCTGCGTGTACCAATAACCACACGGTCAGGTTTCATGAAGTCGTCTACCGCAACGCCTTCACGCAGGAACTCTGGATTAGATACCACATCAATTTCGATGTCGGTATGTGCAGCAAATACTGCCTGTACTTTGTCTGCCGTACCTACAGGTACAGTAGATTTGTTAACGATTACCTTGTATTCGGTAACCAGTTTTGAAATGTCTTTTGCAGCGCCTAAAATATACGATAGGTCAGCTGCCCCGTCACCACCTGGAGGCGTTGGAAGCGCCATAAAAATAATTTGTGCATCTTTTACTGCTAAAGCAAGATCCGTAGTAAAGGTCAATCGTTTTTGCTCAATGTTTCTCAAAAACAAAACGTCCAAACCAGGCTCATAAATGGGAATCTCCCCATTTTGCATTTTTAATACTTTAGCCTCATTAATGTCTACGCAGATAACAGTGTTACCTGTTTCTGCAAGACAAGTTCCTGTTACAAGTCCAACATACCCTGTTCCGATTACGGCAATTTTCATATGAATATAATTTTAAATTATTAAGTGGCTACAACTCTGTATGAATCCATTATACTATGTCTTACTTAGTTAACATATTATGATTAAAATTTAAGATTTAATCCGGTATCTTCGGCTAAGATAATAAATAAACGTACAAAATGCTTTGGCTTTATAATTTTGGTATTTTTTTATATAAAATAGTTGTAACCGTGGCCTCGGCGTTTAATGTTAAGGCTAATTTGTTTTTAAAAGGGAGAAAAAATCTGTTAAAAATTATTGCAAATAAGGAATTCGGCAAAGAAAGGCCTGTCTGGTTTCATTTTGCCTCACTTGGAGAATTTGAACAGGGAAGGCCAGTTCTTGAGGAATTGAAGAAAAATCATCCGGACACGAAGATTATAGTGACTTTCTTCTCCCCCTCTGGCTATGAAATCCGAAAAAACTATACACTTGCTGATGGGGTCTTTTACCTACCACTGGATAGCCGTAAAAACGCAGCTGAATTTATACGGGTTGTGCAACCTAAGATGGCAATCTTTACCAAATACGAATTTTGGTACCACTATTTTAAAAGCCTTCATGACAGGAAGATACCATTGATTATTATATCAGGTATTTTTAGACCAGACCAGGCATTTTTTAAATGGTATGGCGGATTTTACAGACGTATACTAGGATTTGTAACCACCTTTTTTGTCCAGAACGAGCAAAGTGTGAAATTACTGAAGCAGCTGGGTCTGGAAAATGTAGAATTGAGCGGCGATACCAGGTTTGACCGCGTTGCAGAAAATGCACTGGCACCAAAACAGTTACCGCTTATTGGGGCTTTTTGCGGAAACAGTCCGGTTTTTATTGCAGGGAGTACCTGGCTACCAGATGAAATACTGCTTAAAGATCTCTTTCAACAGTTTCCGGAATGGAAATTCATTATTGCGCCGCATGAAACCAACGCAGCACATATCCAGGAAATTTCCAGACTGATGCCCACCGCGGTGAGGTATACGCAGTTAAATACGGCCACATCTGCGATTGACGAGCAGGTACTAATAATTGACAATATTGGCATTTTATCATCTGTATACCAGTATGGAAAGGTTGCTTATATCGGCGGAGGATTTGGCACCGGTATCCACAATACGCTGGAGGCAGCAGCATTTGGGCTTCCCGTTATCATCGGGCCAAAATATGATAAATTTCAGGAAGCTAAAGACTTGCTTGCACTTGGTGCCGCAGTGAGTATTCAGTCGTTTGATGATCTTTCCGCAGCATTTATCAAACTGCAGAAAGACCAGGATGCAGGTATATCTGCAAAAAATTATGTAGTAGAAAAAACCGGTTCAACGGCACAGATCATCAAATATCTGGAGAACTATATTTGAACTGGCTGTTGTTCAAGTATCATTTTAACGAGTCCGTCAATCCATTTTGGTGAATCGTTAAGACTAGGTACCAGTTGCACGTCCTCTCCCCCAAGTGCCTTAAACTCTTCGCCGTATTCTACAGTTACCTCATAGAGGGTTTCCAGGCAATCGGCCACAAAAGCGGGACAGAATACCAATAGCTTTTTCTTTCCTTTGGCAGCAAGATCTTTGAGTACATCGGTAGTATAAGGCTGTACCCATGGCTCTTTGCCCAACCTCGACTGAAAGCAAACAGAATATTTATCTGCCGGAACGTTCAGGCGCTCAGCAATCAGCCTCGCGGTATCATGGCATTGGGCAGAATAACAAAACTTATTGACATCCGTAAGCGTAGAACAGCAGTCTGCAGATTTAAGGCAGTGGCTGCCAGTATGGTCGCATTTTTTAAGCTGGCGTTCAGGCAATCCGTGGAAGCTGAATAAGAGCTGGTCGTAATTTTCCGTTCCGAATTTCTCCGCATGATCAGCAAAGGTGTCAATCATTACCTCGTTATCATGAAACGAATTCACAAAAGATACAGGTGGTATAGTTGGCCATTTACTGATAATCTCCATTACTTTCTGTATGACAGATCCTGAACTTGCAGAAGCATACTGAGGAAACAAAGGGATCACCTGGATGCTTTCTACAAGCCCCGCTTTCATATTGGCGAGTGCAGTATCAATAGAAGGCGTTTGGTAACGCATGGCCAGTTCTACATGATAATCCGGTCCAAGACGTTCCTGTACCATTGCAACCTGTATTTTGCTGTAGTACAATAACGGAGAACCGTTTTCGTCCCATATTTCTTTATACAGTTTCGCGGTCTTTGGACTACGGAAAGGCACAATTACACCTTTAACCAGTAAAGTACGACTAAAAGCATTGATATCAATTACGCGTTCGTCCATCAAAAACTCATCAAGATACTTACGAACATCACTAACTTCCGGACTATCAGGAGTCCCTAAATTCACTAATAAAACACCCTTTTTTCCCATAAAAACAGATAGAAACCGTCCTGAATTAAATCACAGATCGGAATCTGAAACAAATATACACTAAGCTTTAATATGCTATTAAGCCGCTTTCAATAATTACTTTTTAATGATGTAAACCGCAGGTTGTTTAACCCGGTTTAAAAGGATTCAAGGGTTGCCTTTACCTGCTCCATTAACCACATGGGGGTAGAAGTGGCACCACATATCCCGATCTTGTCTTTCGGATTGAACCAGCTCATGTCCAGTTCATCAATACTGGAAATGAAATAGGAATTGTCATTGTACTTTTTACAGACATCGTACAATACTTTCCCATTGGAGGATTTTTTTCCTGATACAAAGATGATGCGGTCGTAATTTACTACAAACTGTTCAAGGTCCTCGTAGCGGTTGGAGACCTGTCTGCATATAGTGTCGTTTGCTTTCACTTCGTATCCCCTACTCAGCAGCTGCTCCTTGATATGGTAAAACTTTTCAGTGCTTTTAGTGGTCTGGCTATAAAGGGTAAACCTGGCCGGAAGGTCCACGTTATCCAGTTCCGCGAGGTCCTGAAATACGATGGCATTTCCATCTGTTTGTCCCTGCAATCCTATTACCTCGGCGTGCCCGTGTTTACCAAAAATAAGGATCTGTTCTTTATCGTCATATGAGTTTTTGATCCTGTTCTGGAGTTTTAACACTACTGGACAGGAAGCATCGATGAGGATGAGGTTATTTTCCAGCGCAAGCTGATAGGTAGAAGGCGCTTCGCCATGTGCACGGATCAGGACTTTCTCATTGTGCAACTGATGAAGTTGTTCATGATCTATGATTCTCAACCCTTTGTCAGTGAGGCGCCGTACTTCTTCGTCATTATGCACAATATCTCCAAGGCAATATAAATACTCCTCATCAGCCAGGATGTCCTCGGCCATTTCTATGGCGTATACTACCCCGAAGCAAAAGCCCGAAGCTTTATCTATCGTAACCGCCAAATCATATTTCATATCCTTCATCTTTTCAATTGACATCCAATGCAGATTTACCTTACAAAATTACACAAAAAGAGTTTCATATCCTTAACTCTTACTGTTGATAAGCTGAATAAAGCGTGTATAAATTGCAGTAAGCAGACACGCTGCGAGCATAACCATTTGCAATGGATGGAGTAACACATTCCATACCGGATTTTGCCTTGACAGAAATGAAATCATTACCCTGCTCAGAAAAATCAATCCTATGGGCAGCACCAACAGGTTATATTCACTGTTTGCGAGCATTACGAGCGGTCCTGCCACTACCAGGAGCAGATATACAAATGCAGCAAAAATATTATTGCCAAATGAACGGAGCAGATGCCTGCCTGTTTTATAGAACAGGCTTTTGCCGTTTTCAGGAACGTAATGATAGATTAAGCGGTCGCCCAGTAACGTTTCGACCTTGAGGTTTTCCTGTTTTACAGCCCTTACGATGTCGGCTCCATCCCTTACCTGTCCGTCACCCCGCTGGCGCCAGTTATATTTCTTATAAACCGCAGCACTAAAGAACATACATTCACTGCTGCCGGCAACAAATGCCGGGCCGGGGAATAACCTAACCAGGCGTATGGGAATGAGGTTAAGAAGCACAAAGTTATTTAGCGGAAGCAAACTGTAATTGGCAAGTCCCGATACTGCTAAAGTGGGAATGATATTCAGCAAAGCCAGATTGAAGACTTTCGACCGGTAAATGAGGCTATTGATCAATCCCTGCTGCACCCTGGTATTTTCCTGTAGAAAAAGGAGAAAGCTTCCATCAGCCTCATCCGCGCCGCTGACATCCTTTGCAAGGAGCTGAAAACGCTGGTCACTTGCACAGAAGGCCTTTAAAGCGGCGCTATTTTCTGAATCCCCCTGCCCGATGAGTATTTCTATATTTTGATAATCCTGCTGTTGCAGGGCTTTCAACAATTCGGCCAGCGCGGCTGTATCTGCAGTATGTTCAATAATGACAGAAACTTTGTCGGTGAAATGTTTTCCATACTTTCCAAGTTTTGGGTTAGACAGGAAATTGAACAGCGTAACAGAAAAACGCAGAACCAAAAAAACCAGGACGATATAGACGAATATGATGTTGAGCATGATCAGCTTAAATAAACGCCATCCTCATGCCCTTCAACATCAAGGATAACGTCTACATGCTCTTTTAACACGGTAGCCATTTGTAATCCCACAAAGTCTGTTGCCACCGGAAAGATCTTATGGCTTCTGTCAACCAGTACTACGGTACGTATTTTTTTATGTGGTGTATTCAGGAATACCCCAAAACCATAGGCCAATGTTTTGCCACTGTTGAGTACATCGTCAACAAGTATAATTACCTTATTTTTTACTTTAGCGGGTTCCGGCTCTGTGGTAGCAGAAAGATTACTTGAGTCTTTTTCCAGTTCGATTTTAAACATGGTTACTTTCAAATCAGATATTTCAACAAGGATATCTTTCAAGCGGAGGGCTAATTTATATCCTCGGTCCCATATGCCCGCCAATACAATTTCTTTTTCATTTAAATTGTCTTCCAGAATCTGGTAAGCCATGCGGTTAATTTTTTGCTGAATCTGTTTTTTATCTAATATAAGTAATCGTGAATCGGCCATTTTTATATATGTTATCGTACAAAAAGAAGGATTTTAACCTTCTAAATCAAATATCTATAAAAATAATTTCAAAATACTGCAACGTTCCTGATTGTTCTGCGTCTAATCCATGAAATCTAAAAATATCATCAAATATGAAATCAGTATACTCAATAAGAACGGCAATTTTATGCGTTTTTGCATTGGCTTTTTATGCAGCGCCGTTAGCAGCACAGGAAACAAGGAACGTTTCGGTTAGCAATTTTTCAGGGGTTTCAGTAGGTGCAGGGATTGATTTGCATATTGCACAAGGCAATTCGGAATCTGCAAAAATTGTTGCTGAATCAGACATAATGGACCAGGTCAAAATCGAGAAAAGTGGTAACGACTTAAAGATAGGTTGGAAAGACAGCTGGAGCATGAACAAAATGTTTAAGAATAAAAGCGCTAAAGTGTATGTTACCTACAAAAAGCTGAACAGTATTTCTGCCAGCAGTGGAAGTTCATTAAGAACAGACAACACACTTAAAACAGATCATCTTTCTGCTTCAGTTTCATCTGGTGCAAATATGAATGTGAATATAGTTTGCAATGAATTTCAGCTGAGCACGAGCAGTGGTGCAGATGCCTCATTGACGGGTACAGCAACCAATATGGAAGTAAGTTCCAGTTCCGGCAGTAATGTAAACGCGGTTAACCTTACCACACAGTATGCTAAAGCCAGCACAAGTTCGGGCGCAGATATTAAAATAAATGTAGCGAAGGCCCTTCAGGCGCATACCAGCAGTGGCGGAAACATTGCCTATAAAGGTGCGGCAGATGTAAAAGATACCTCCAGCAGACGAAGCTCAGGAGTGTCAAGGATAAACTAGATCGATAGTTTTTGAGTAATCCCTACCCCTTTTGCCAGGGAGTAGGGATTTTTATTTAACGTCTTTTGCTGTAAGGGTAATAGATGAAATTTGCACCTTCGGGCACAATCACAAATACACACATAAATTCCTCAGGCTTTTTATAACTTTTAAGGAACAGCTCTTTGTATTCAGGCTTGATAATACCCTTCTCTACAAATTCTTCAAACATAGAAGCCTGAATTGTCCAGTTTGTATTGAGCTCCTCGCGGTTTAAAATCATCTCCCCGATAGATACAGTATGCTGGTGGGCTACAAATACTGGATATTTGGATATCCCTTCGGCAATAATTTCCACTGCAATTTCATGAATAGAGTCTTTGTACAATTCAAGGTCTTTTTCCAGACTAACCAGCGGGCTTACTTTTTTATCTTTTCCGGCTTCATCCGGCTGTTGCGGCATTAATTCTTCAATATCCATCGCTTAATCTTAATAATTACCTGATCAGGTCTAATAAAACAACATTTTCAACATGCTGGGTATGTGGGAACATATCCACCGGCCTTATACGGCTCACAGCATACTTCTCCTTCAACAGTGCCAGGTCCCTCGCCTGTGTGGCGGCATTACAGCTTACATAAACAATCTTTTCAGCTTCCATCTCCAGCAGTCGTTCAACCACATCAACATGCATTCCCGCGCGCGGAGGATCTGTAATCACAACATCTGGTTTCCCATGCTCCTGAATAAAAGCAGAGGTGAGGATGTCTTTCATGTCACCGGCAAAGAACAAGGTATTGTCTATACCATTCAGCTCCGAATTAAATTTAGCGTCTTCAATTGCTGTGGGCACATATTCCACACCAATAACCTTTTTTACACTGCGTGCAATAAAATTGGCGATTGTACCAGCGCCCGTATATAGGTCATACACCAGTTCATCGCCGGTAAACCCGGCGAAATCTTTGGTAATTTTATACAGTTCATGTGCCTGTAATGAATTGGTCTGGTAAAAAGATTTGGCACCTATTTTAAATTTCAGGCCGTTCATATCTTCGAAAATATGATCCCTGCCTGCATAAGTGATTACATCCTGATCAAAGATGGTGTCGTTCTTTTTCTGGTTGATGATATATAACAGAGAAGTGATCTCTGGAAAATTTACCTTTAGGTATTCCATTAAGCCATCAACTTGCTCCTGCTCTACATAAGCGAAAACAACCACAACCATTACCTCACCTGTTGAGGAAGTCCTGATAATTAAATTTCTCAGGTTACCCTCATGGTTACGGAGGTCGTAGAAACTTAGTCCCGTTCTCAGCGCATAACCCCTCACCTGATTTCTTAAGGTATTTGAAGGTTCCGCCTGCAAATAACAATGCTGGATGTCAAGAATTTTGTCAAACCTCAAAGGAACATGAAAGCCAAGTGCGTTCATTTCCAGATCATCACGGTCTGCCATGTCTTCCTGGTTTAACCAGCGTTTATTTGAAAATGTATACTCTAACTTGTTACGGTAATATTTATTCTCTGCTGAACCCAGAATAGGTTCAATAGAAGAAATATCTACTTTGGCCAAACGCTGCAATGCTGCCTCAACGTTTTTCTGCTTAAAATGCAATTGGGCATCATATTGCATATGCTGCCATTTACATCCTCCACAGGTACCAAAATGCTGGCAAAAAGGATCTGTTCTTAAATCTGATGCAGTATGCAGCGTTTCAATGACCGCCTCTGCGAAATTCTTTTTCTTTTTTACAACTTTTACATCAACGATATCACCTGGCACGGCTTTATCTACAAACACGACTAATTCGTCTGCCTTTGCTACTCCTTTGCCCTCTTCAGCAATATCAATGATACTTAAGTTGGGAAGGATAGTAACTGTTCCAGCTTTTCTATTTCTACTCATTCTGCTGCAAAGCTAAAGCTTGTATTTAACAGTTCCTATTTTTTTAGACACAGGGATTTACGGGGATCTATTTTATACCCCGTCCTACAATTAGAAATCAGTCTTTACTTTCCAAAAATCCTAAGAATAAATCCAAGAAAACCCTGGGAAAGATTAAAGCTGAAATCGAATTTTTCATCTACCAATATAGAAATTTCCAATACCTCTTTGCTCATATCAAACAGTGTTACATCGTAAATATAACCGATAATATACCGAAAACCAAATGGGTATGAGATGAAATTACACTAATTTAACCTGAATTTTATTCAAGTTCAGTTATAGGGCAGCCCGCACTAAAAAGGGCAGGATTTCCTTTTGAAAGCTCACAAAATTTTTGCGGACGTCAGAATCACTGACAGAGGTAAAGGCGAAAGAGAAAACAATACTTTTACTGGCCTTTAGTAAAAAGGCTAGTCCTTCCCTTCTGGAGGGGTTATTTTTGAAATGGTCCAGCTCCAGGTATGCGGACAGGAGCAACGACTCCAGCTGGTCTGAAAGGTGTTTGAGGAACTCCTGAGAGTTTGCATTTTCCCTTACAAAATCCCATCCAATAAATTCATTACAAACGGTATAAGTGAGCCTGCAGGTTTTCATTACCAGTGCTTTGAGGTGTTCTTCCTCGTCGTTAAACTGCGCTTTGTTTTTTAGTATCTCGTGCAGGTTAAGATCGAGATAGTTCATCAGAATAGCATCAAGGACCTGTTCCTTACTCTCAAAATACTTATATATAGTAGCTTTGGCGATCTTTGCTTTTTTTGCAATTTCGTTAACGCTGGTCTTATGATAACCGTATTTCCTGAATAACTCTTTAGCAGCTCTAATGATGCTTTCTTTAATCTTCTCTGGTTCCATCAATTAGTTACTTGTAATCTGTTTCCGGCCGCTACGCTCACTCTGTATTCTTTTAAAGCTACTGTGGCGGGTGCTTTTGCAGGACTCCCGTCATCCAATAGAAATTTGGCACCCGAACATGGGTCCGAGACGGTAAATGCCCCTTCGTCAAGTACCACCGCGCAACGCTTTTCCGGATTTACTGTGCTGCAACGATCGTAGGCAACATAGCCCCTGCTTATCGATCTGTAGAGTACCAACCCTGAAACACCGTGACCGTTAATGATTACCCCCCGGCCCGGGCTGCTCAAATTGAGCAAACTGGGATCTGTTAAAGGCAGGCTAAGGTTAACTGGAACGTCTGGCACCCTATTGATGGCCTTTCCGCAACCATATCCGATTGATACCAGCAACATAACCCAGCCAACCCTGACCATAGTTTAAATCAATGATGTTTTAAATTGCTTAAGAAAGCGGGCATCATTTTCAGAGAATAATCTTAAGTCCTTAATTTCGAATTTGAGGTTGGCAATTCTTTCAATACCCATTCCGAAAGCAAAGCCACTATATTTTTTGCTGTCAATACCACAGTTTTCCAATACATTGGGATCTACCATTCCACAACCGAGGATTTCAACCCAGCCACTGTATTTACATAACGGACATCCGTCGCCTTTACAAATGGTGCATGATATATCCATCTCTGCAGAAGGTTCTGTAAAAGGAAAATATGACGGACGAAAGCGGACTTTAGTACCTTCACCATACAATTCCTGAACGAAATAGAATAAAGTCTGTTTTAAGTCGGCAAATGATACGTTTTCATCAACATATAATCCTTCAACCTGGTGAAAGAAACAATGCGCCCTGGCAGAAATGGCTTCATTGCGATATACACGTCCTGGCATAAGGGCCCTGAATGGCGGTTGGCCTGCTTCCATCATCCTCACCTGAACAGACGAAGTATGTGTCCGTAGGGCAATGTCGCCATGCTCACCACCTTTTTTAATAAAAAAGGTATCCTGCATATCCCTTGCAGGATGTTCCTCAGGAAAGTTTAACGCAGAGAAATTATGCCAGTCATCTTCGATTTCCGGTCCTTCAGCTACCACAAAACCCAATCTACTGAAGATATCTACAATCTCCCTCCGCACCAACGCCAATGGATGGCGGGAGCCAACTTCAAAACCTGCCCCCGGAAGGGTAAGGTCAAGACCAGCATCTTTAGTAGTTTGTACTGTACTGTCATTCTCTCTAAGAGACTGGTATTTGGCTTCGGCAAGTTGCTTAAATTCATTTAACACTTTACCGAGCGATCGCTTCTCTTCTGGGGAAACGGCTTTAAATTCGTCAAAAATATCCTTTATAATCCCCTTTGTACCAAGGAATTTTATTCTAAATTGCTCTAATTCATCTGCATTTTCAGTTGAAAATGCATTTATTTCAATCGTATACTGTGTGATCTTATCTTGCAACATAATGCCAAATATACAGCTATTTCATTAATATATTTAATACTACATATCCGCCTTTAATATATAAAGCCGTCCACACTAAAACAGAGGGACGGCCTTACAGCTCATCAAAGCAAACCGGTTAAATAACTTTCAGTTCTTTTCCTACTTTAATAAATGCGGCTATCGCTTTATCCAAATGATGCTGTTCATGCGCAGCAGAAAGTTGTACGCGTATACGGGCTTTTCCCTGAGGCACTACCGGATAGTAAAATCCGATGACGTATATACCTTCCTCAAGCATTTTGGCAGCAAATTCCTGAGCAAGTTTAGCTTCATATAACATCACTGGCACTATTGGGTGTATACCTTCTTTAATGTCAAAGCCGGCCGCTGTCATTTGCTGACGGAAGTAAAGTGTGTTGTGTTCCAGTTTATCGCGGAGTTCAGTAGTTTCGCTCAACATATCCAATACAGCTACAGACGCACCGGCAATAGCTGGCGCCAGTGTATTTGAAAAAAGATAAGGCCTTGAACGCTGACGAAGCATATCAATTATTTCTTTTTTACCCGCGGTGAACCCTCCGGAGGCACCTCCCAGTGCTTTTCCAAGAGTGCCTGTAATGATATCTATTCTATCCATCACACCACAATGTTCATGTGTACCCCGTCCTGTTTTACCCATAAACCCTGAGCAGTGGGATTCATCAATCATCACCAGTGCTTCATATTTATCGGCGAGATCGCAGATTTTATCAAGCTGGGCGATTGTTCCGTCCATTGAAAATGCGCCATCCGTTACGATTATACGGTGCCTGCAGCCAGAAGATGCCTTCAGCTGTTCTTCAAGGTCGGCCATGTCACTGTGTTTATAACGGAACCTTTTCGCTTTGCACAAGCGTACCCCATCAATAATAGATGCGTGGTTAAGCTCATCAGAAATTATAGCATCCTGATCATTGAAAAGTGGCTCAAATACCCCACCGTTAGCATCAAAAGCTGCGGCGTAAAGAATAGTATCTTCAGTGCCCAGAAACTCTGAAAGCTTTTTTTCCAATTCCTTATGCACGTCCTGCGTTCCACAAATAAACCTCACAGAAGACATGCCATAGCCGTACTGGTCGATAGCGTCTTTTGCTGCCGCAGTAACCCTTGGATCTGATGAAAGGCCCAGGTAGTTGTTGGCACAAAAGTTAACTACTTCCTGACCTGTACTTACTTTGATATCTGCTCCCTGAGGAGTAGTGATTATTCTTTCGCGTTTGAACAATCCGTCTTTTTCAATTTGCTCTAGTTCCTGTTTAAGAATGGGTTGCAGTGTTTTGTACATATGGTTTTTATAATTGATCAGTCAAAGGTATAAATTATCATCTGGCAAGCAATATAATTCTTAACGCAGCAATAAACGTGCGATTTTGCTTTGTCCCAGACGTTGGCTGACCGCAATCAGTTTTTCTACGCGTCTACGGAGTGCCCGGATTATCTCTGGCCCGGGACAAAAGCCTTCATCAATAAAATCGAGGTTAATGACATGGAACAATATCATTTCGTCCACGGTTGTGCGCGGAAAGACTTCGTTCAGTTCGTTACTGATATTGACCGAAAGGCCCAGCAATCTTTTCAGATCACCACTGATTTCCACACCACAGTAAGCGAGAAAAAAGTATTTCATGGCATAAACGGCAGCCTCATTTAGCAGCAGGATATCCATATAGGTATCATAGTAACCTTCTAATGAATTCTTATCCATTTTGTGCATACACCCCTGGGCATGTTTCAGCAGATATTGCATTTTAAGTTTTTCTTCACTACTGGTGAAACATACCGGAGGCAGCGGATGGGGCAATTGCTGCAGCAGGTTATTGTTGCCATGAAGCAAAATACCTTTCCTGAGGATACCGGCAAAAAAGCGGCTTCCCTGACGAAGGTTGGCTAGTACTTCTTCCTGGCGAAAAATCAAAATATTACCTGTGCGCTCCGCTAAAGTATTTCTTCTGGCAATTTCCATCAGTGTGCTGTCAGGTAAAATTTCGCCATCATCAACAAGCAGGAAGAAATCAAAAACCGAAGAGGTTTTTTTTACCAGCTTTGTTTCCGAAAATGCGGAATTTTGGTAGGTAAAAACGGATCTGTGCCCATAACAAATAATCATCAGAGGGCTTACGGCCCTTTTAAGGCCTTTACTTAAATGGTACAAACAATTTTGCTGTTCCCCATTAAGATTTGTAATCGTTGTTCTCATAACAATTTTAGTTTACTAATTTAACTTTACTGAATAAAAAAAATAATTTAATACGTATACAATTTAAAATGTTTGTTTCGTATATTGCAATAAATTATAAAGTAAAGATAAAACTTCTTTACCTTAAAAAAGCTATAATTTAATAATTAACTTTCTTAATTAGATAAATGACTGATAATCAAAGAAAAAAAATCGGACCAAGATTAAAAGAAGTAAGATTAACAAAGAAAATGACATTGAAACAGTTTTATTCACCGGTATCGGAACACGTAAACAACTTCTCGCCAATAGAAAATGGAAAGAGATCAATTGGCAAAAGAGTATTGGAACAAGTACTCCAGGTACATAATATTAATCCGCAATGGGTTGAAACGGGCATTGGCGAAATGTTCAACGCGGCCGCCGTGTTTGAGGAAACTTCGTACATTCCGGAAGCGGGCGAGGGAGTTCCGTTTATTAACATCAATCCTGCCCAAATTTCCTCAGGCCAATTTAATATCCTGAGAGAGAAACCGGAGTATTATGTCAACTTCAGGCCTTTTAATGATTGCGATGCATACCTGCCCGTTTACGGTGACAGTATGTATCCAAAGTATGCGAGCGGCGAAATTATCGCAGTGAGGGAAGTCAACAATAAGGATATTATTCAGTGGGGCGAAGCCTATTTAATCATAGGTGATGAATTCGCTAATAATATAACTACAGTAAAATTATTGTTTGAGCACCATAACGACAGCAAAATTGTACTCCGGGGATCGAACCCTAATTTTAAAGGCGATACAGTACTGGACAGACAGGCGATTAAGCGACTATTTATTGTTAAAGGGAAGATCACCAGAAACCAGCTGTGATTTTAAAAATCGGGTTAAAAAAGAAAGGGATGATCCATCCAGACTCATCCCTTTTCTAACCAAATATAAACCTGTATGAACGGGTTTTTCTTTTATGATATTATTAAAATGAACGCTATTACCAACAGATAATTGTACAATTCTAATTTATATCTTCTCAATCTTTTTAAATCACGATGATTTCACATCCAAAGATGATCATTTTCTCTTTCGTTAGTACAATATTAACACTTTTTAACAACTTCCCATGATTGAATTTCTGTTTTATCATAGAAATGCCAAAAAGTTAAGGTGAAATACCATAAATTATTATCCCTACCCCTCCATAACGGACAATTATCAACATAAATTATCAGCTGCGCTACATTTACAACCAAATAAGTGCTGATTTTGACATTATCGTCTATACTATTTCTTTAACCACTGCTTTACTTCCTCTGCATACGTATTGCTGATGGGGAGTTCGGTCAGAGTTAATTTCATTTTTCTATTCTGGACCGATTTAACTTTTTTAAGCGGCACAATAAAACTCCCGTGAATTCTCTTGAACTCATCAGCCGGGAGTTTCTCAAGCATCTTTTTGAGCGGCATAAGTGTAAGAACAGGCGGATCGTTATCAAAATGGATCCTTACGTAATCTTCCATGCTTTCCAGATAGGCAATCTCTTTTAATACAATTTTAACCATCCTGTATTCGGAATGTACATATATACAGGCATCTTCGGCGACCGTCTGTATGTTGTTTTTTAACGATGGTAGTCTATAGCTTTATTTACTGCTTTGCCGAACCTCTGAAAATCAATAGGCTTCAACATAAAGTCTATTGCTTCCAGTTCAAAACCTTCAAAGGCAAATTGTTTATATGCAGTAGTGAAAATTATCATTGGTTTTTTACTAAGCGCCCTGGCCAGATCAATTCCTGAGATATCAGGCATGTTTATATCCAGGAAAAGCAAGTCGAACGGTGTTTTTTCAATGTATTCTACTGCTGAAACGGCATCTTCAAAGGTATGAAGCAACTCCAGGCCGGGAACACGGGATACATAGGTGCTGATCAGTTCTATTGCAAGGGGCTCATCCTCTATGGCAATACATTTTAGCGACATCATATTGAATCTTTGCTCTAATATATGAATTAGGAATGCAGGACAAGATCTACGATAAAGATTTGATCTGCCTGATCTATATCGAGTTTGTATTTACCGGCGTAAAGAAAGTCGAGCCTTTTCCTCGTGTTTACTAAACCGATTCCCGTACGGCCCGCATGTTTTTGTTGATCAAAGATGGTGTTCTTGCTGTGGAAAATAATCTGATCTTTTTCAATAGTAATGAGGATATCAATCAGGGCCGGGACATGATTACTCAAACCGTACTTGAACACATTTTCAATAAATGTCATTAACAATAAGGGACAAATCCTGTGTCCTGAGGGATCCCCTTCTATACTGTAATTAAGCTTCACCATTTTGCCCAACCTCAGTTTTTGCAGGTCGATAAAATTGCTTATGCAATTTAATTCGCTGACTAAAGAAACAAAGTCGGCTTCGGCTTCGTCAGTTACATACCTCATGATATCAGAAAGTTTCATGATACTCTCGGAGGTCTTATCACTTCCTATGATTGAAAGGGTATATATATTATTTAAAGTATTATATAAAAAATGCGGATTGATCTGTGCCTTCAAAAACGAGAGTTCAGCAACAGCCTTATCTGCTTCGGCAAGAAGTGCACGTTTTTCCGTAATCTGCCACTGCCGGATAGACCGCAGCGCCATACTAAACGCCATAATGAGGATAAAAATGAGCAGACTGTTGATATCGATGCGCCTGGGACTTCGTTCCTGTCCAAAAGGTGGTGGGCCGGGAGGGAATGTACCGTCAAGAGGGGCTGGAGCTGGCCTGTCAAAACCGGTATGGCCATCCACGTAATGTGACATACCTTTCTTCCCGATGAACGCACCTGTATGGCGATCTGCACTATTCATCAACCGGTCAAAAGGCTTCAAATAAAATACACCTACAAAAAGCTAGGATACATAGAAAAAATACTTCAGGTATTTTTTACGGATAAAAAAATCCGGGATAAGATAAAGACTGTTGATATAGAACAGTGAGATATAACAAACGCAGAAGCGCAGGTAAGGCAGGGAATAAAAAACATTCATTCCATTACCATTGCGTTCTTCACTCAGGAAGAGCAATGGCAACATCAGGAATATTGACCATCCTGCAATGTGTAATATGAAAGTGAATACCTTTTGACGTGACATGTATAAATTAACAGCTATTCCGTGAAACTCAAGGTTAGTTACCGGTAAATAGCAGAATTATATAGATGAAGTCGACGGATCACCTTTATTTTAGTCCCTGCTTATTTGCTGTTACTGTTAACACTTGTGGGAGTACTAGCAGAAGAATTGGTTTTCTTTTTGGCCATTTTGTAAGTACCAATGATTACCATTGATGCGGCGACTATTGTAAAAAGGAAGTTAAATGATCTCTTATCCATATGATGTGAATTTAAATTAGCGGATCCAGGCGATAGCTTGTATTGCCTTTTTTATCAAATGAAATGCCAAATAAGGCAGTTTAAATAATAAAATATGGTAAAATACAGATATACGCTTATGTTAAACCTAATTTAAAATAAATTAAGACTATTCGCAAACAAATAAATAAGATTTTGAAATTTTATTTTGATTGAAGAGAAGGCTCCCCTGCGTTAATTGCATTCCAGATCATATCCTTTAATTCCGTCAAACCTTTTTGAGCAACCGAAGAAATAAATATGGACGGAATATTGGACGGAAGGTCTTTTTTCATTTCAGCAGTTAATTCGTCATCAAGCATATCGGACTTAGTTACGGCCAGCAAATGCGGTTTCTGCATTAGTTCCGGATTGTATTCCAGTAATTCCGTTTTTAATATTTCGTATTCTTCGGTAATTGACCTGTTGGTATCTGCTGGCACCATGAACAACAATACTGAGTTACGTTCTATATGCCTTAAAAACCGGTATCCTAAACCCTTACCCTTAGAAGCACCTTCAATAATACCGGGAATATCCGCCATTACAAAAGACTGGTTTGCACGGTAAGAAACGATTCCTAAATTTGGAACAAGGGTAGTAAAGGGATAGTCGGCTATTTCAGGCTTCGCAGCTGAAACTACAGACAGCAATGTAGATTTTCCGGCATTTGGAAATCCTACCAAACCTACATCAGCCAGCACCTTCAGCTCAAGCACTACCCACTGTTCTATACCGGCCTCACCGGGCTGTGCGAAACGCGGGGTTTGCACTGTAGAGGTTTTGAAGTGCCAGTTGCCCAGCCCTCCCCTGCCACCTGGCGTAAGGATTTCTGTTTGACCGTCTTCAGTAACTTCAAATAATACTTCGCCTGTTTCGGCATCCTTGGCAATCGTTCCCAGGGGAACATCAAGAAATTCATCTTTACCAAATTTACCGGAACTGGTAGAGCTCGAACCTGGTCCACCGTCAGAAGCCAGGATATGTTTGCGGTACTTTAAGTGCAGCAACGTCCAGAACTGGGCATTCCCCCTAAGGATAATGTGACCGCCCCTTCCGCCATCGCCACCATCGGCACCGCCGGTAGAGGTCATTTTATCGCGGTGCAAATGTGAAGACCCTGCGCCACCCTTTCCGGAGCGACAGCATATTTTAACGTAATCTACAAAATTTGAACCTTGCGACATAACTCTCTATACTATTAATATTTATCAACCACTTCACACAATTCTGCAAAGATGTCATCGATTTTGCCAATGCCATTAACCTTACTTAATTTGTGTTGTGATTCATAATAAGGCAAGACATGAATTGTCTTGCTGAAATACTCTTCAATGCGTTTTTGCAATTTGTCTGCCTGATCATCAACCCTGTTGGTCAGTTTTTGACGCTCTGCAATTCTTTTAGTCAGTTCATCCTGGTCAACATCAAGTGCAATTACAGCTGTAATTGAACTGCCTTTACCGTCCAGGAATTCATCCAAGGCTGCAGCCTGGGCCACTGTTCTTGGGAAACCGTCAAAAATAAACCCTTTAGCACCTGGATTTTTGTCTACTTCTTCTTCAAGCATAGCAATAGTAATCGCGTCCGGAACAAGTTGTCCATCTGCGATCAGTGCGCTCACCTGTTTTCCCAGTGGAGTCTGATTGCTGATATGTGCTCTGAAAAGATCACCAGTAGAGATGTGAATCAATTGATAACGTTCAATCAATTTTTCTGATTGGGTGCCTTTACCTGCACCCGGTGGGCCAAAGAGAACAAAATTAAGCATTTGGTTTGTCTTTTAAATTTCAAAAGCCTTCCCGCCATAGGCAGCAAGGCTTTTTCAGTTGTTTGTGCACTTGTAGGGATTCGAACCCCAAACCTTCTCATCCGTAGTGAGATGCTCTATCCAATTGAGCTACAAATGCATTCCGTTCGTTACGGGATTGCAAAAGTAGTATTTGTATTTGAATTTCAAAACTTTTTGAGAATTAAATTTTAAATTTCATACAAATACAACTGCACTTATCCTTCCAAAACAGCCTTAATTGCATTGAAATCAGGAAGATCGCCGGCAGATTCCAATACTTCCGCATAAATGATATTTCCTTCCTCATCAATTACAAAAGCAGCCCTTTTAGCTACACCTTTCAGGTGAAATGCGAATTCTTCGTAGAAAGCGCCATAAGCCGGAGCGGCTTCTTTATTAAAATCTGACAATAACGGGAATTGGTAAAACTGCTCTTCTTTGAATTTTGCAAGTGTAAAGGGAGAGTCGACTGAAATACCCAGCACCGCAGCATTCATTCCTTCGTAAAACCCAAAACTGTCCCTCATGGTACAAAGCTGAGTGGTACATACTCCTGTAAATGCCATGGGAAAAAATTGTATAACTACCTTTTGTCCTTTAAAATCAGCCAATGTGATTTCTTTTAATTCCGAACTGATCAATTTAAAATCAGGGGCTTTATCGCCTGTTTGTAATCCCATTTTATATATGTTTATTTATCTTTATTGCTTTAGTTATCTTTCCTGCAGTTGGCTGTCCAGTAGAGCGAGTCCATCTGCAAAGCGATGTGGTGCATATCCCAAATCTTTTATTGCCTTATCAAGGATAAAGCCTGTCCTAACAGGGCGTTTAGCAGCCTGATTCAGTGATGCAGAGCTTACTTCAGTTATTAGTGATTTATCTAAGTTCCAGTAATCGGCCACCTTATAAACCAGTTCTGCAATGCTCATCATTTCATTGCCCGAGGCATTATAGATACCCTGTGCATCTTTTTCAACAGCGAGCAAGCAACATTCCGCCAGGTCTTCCGCAAGCGTAGGTGTACGCCATTGATCATTTACAACACTAATCGCTTTACCGCTTTCCAGGGATTCTTTCGCCCAAAGGACAATATTACTTCTGCTCCTGTCGCTCACAATGCCGTAAACTATGATTGTCCTTAAGATAGCCCATTTACCCTTTGCCTTTTTAACCGCCTCTTCACCTTCAACCTTTGTCTCTCCGTAGTAACTGAGTGGACTGGTAGCTGCGAGTTCATCATAAGGGCCTCCTGCACCGTCGAAAACAAAGTCCGTAGACAAATGAACGAGCTGAATATTGAATTCATTACAAATTTCAACCAGCGTTTCTACGGCTTCAATATTAAGCCTGTAGGCAAGGTCTTTATCTTCCTCACACTTATCAACATTTGTTAAAGCAGCGGTATGAATAATTGAATCCGGCCTGTATTTTTTAACTACTTCCCTAACCTGTGCAGGGTTTAGAATATCCATTTCTGCATATTGATAACCCTGATCTGTTGGAAAGCGGTTCGGCCCTTTAGAGGTTGCGATAAGGTTGAATGCCCTTCCAGATAAAACTGCAGATGTGATTTTCTGTCCGAGAAGGCCGTTACTGCCCGTAACTAAAATGGTTTTCATTGGCAAATATTTGTTTTTAAGCGTGTTGAAAGCTATCATGAGCCTATTGATTACGCTTTGCAGGCTATGTGAATATGATGCTTTAACACTTGCTAAATTATAGATTAAAAAACTGTGGAAAAACTTTTTATTTATATATAAATAATATATGGGAAAATCTTAGCTTTGCAAACTGAATTGCAGCCTTTGAAAGGGGCTTTAACAATTTGATATTTATAATTTTACCAAAAACAATATATGCCTAACATTGGAAAAATAGCGCAGATTATAGGACCGGTAGTGGACGTAAGTTTTGCTGACGATGCTTATTTACCTCAAATTTTCTCTGCATTAGAGATTGAAAAAGAAAACGGACACAAGATCGTTTTAGAAGTTCAACAACATCTTGGTGAAAAACGTGTACGTGCAATTGCAATGGACTCAACCGATGGTTTAGTTCGCGGCATGTCTGTATTAGCAACAGGTTCTCCTATTAAAATGCCGGTTGGAGATCAAATTAAAGGCAGGTTATTCAATGTTATCGGTGAAGCTATTGATGGAATTAACGCAGTTGACAAAACTGGCGGTAAATCTATTCACAATGCGCCTCCTCGTTTTGACGAACTTTCCACTGAATCTGAAGTCCTTTACACAGGGATTAAGGTAATCGATTTATTAGAGCCTTATGTTAAAGGTGGTAAAATTGGTTTGTTTGGTGGTGCGGGTGTAGGTAAAACTGTATTGATTATGGAATTGGTAAATAACATTGCCAAAGCATACGACGGTTTATCTGTATTTGCAGGAGTTGGAGAACGTACACGTGAAGGAAATGACCTTCTGCGTGAATTTATCGAGTCTGGTGTAATCAATTACGGAGAAGAGTTCCTTCACTCTATGGAGAAAGGCGGCTGGGACCTAAGTAAAGTTGATACTGAAAAATTAAAAGAATCTAAAGCAACATTGGTATTTGGCCAGATGAACGAGCCTCCTGGGGCACGTGCACGTGTAGCTTTATCGGGATTAACTGTAGCGGAATACTTCCGTGACGGTGACGGTGAAGGTGCAGGTAAAGATATCCTTTTCTTTGTTGATAACATTTTCCGTTTTACACAAGCTGGTTCAGAAGTGTCTGCATTATTAGGCCGTATGCCTTCTGCAGTAGGTTACCAACCAACACTTGCAACAGAAATGGGATTAATGCAGGAACGTATTACATCAACAAAACGCGGATCAATTACTTCCGTACAAGCGGTATATGTACCTGCTGATGATGAAACCGATCCGGCGCCGGCTACTACGTTTGCCCACCTTGATGCAACAACGTTATTGTCACGTAAAATTGCTGAGTTAGGTATTTATCCAGCTGTAGATCCACTTAACTCTACTTCACGTATCCTTTCACCTGCTATTCTTGGTGATGAGCACTACAATACTGCTCAACGCGTAAAAGAATTATTGCAACGTTACAAAGAGTTACAGGATATTATTGCAATTCTTGGTATGGACGAGTTGTCTGAAGAAGATAAACTGGTTGTTCACCGTGCACGTCGTGTTCAGCGTTTCCTGTCTCAGCCTTTCCATGTTGCAGAACAGTTCACAGGATTAAAAGGAGTACTGGTTGATATCAAAGAAACTATCAAAGCATTCAACATGATTATGGATGGTGAAGTTGATGAATATCCGGAAGCTGCGTTTAACCTTGTTGGTAGCATTGAAGATGCAGTTGAAAAAGGTAAAAAACTATTAGCTGAAGCTAACGCTTAATTACGGCTGTTATACTTATATATATGACATTAGAAATATTAACACCAGATAAAAAAGTATACGAAGGCGAAGTAACAGCTGTTACTGTACCAGGTACGCTGGGATCTTTCCAAATACTTAAAGACCACGCACCCATTATTTCGACTTTAGAAGATGGACCGGTGATTATTAAAAATAAAACAGACGAAGAAATCATCGTCATCAAAGGCGGTGTAGTCGAAGTTCTGAAAAATAAAATTATAGTTTTGGCCGAAGGTGTTGCCTAATATCTGATTATAAATTTTTAAAAGAGGGCATTCAAAAAGATGCCCTCTTTTTTTTGGCCCTTTCGCAACGTTAAAAAATCTGGTGCCGATTTCCATTCATCTGTCAGTGCAGGATTTTTTAAACTTCTCAGCTATTTTTAGGATTTTAGGAAGAAAATGGCTAAATTACAATGCAAGCATAATATACAGACCGAATACCGAAATCATATTTGGTATAGTCACCTCCACTTTTAGAAGCGCGAAACAGCATGATATACAAATATTGTTCTAACACACATACCAATTAAAGAATAATATTTTTTTTGATTTATTTTCAATCTGCTATTGACAGTTTGTAAAGCAAGGAGTAAATTGGATTTATATAAAGACAACTAAAAATATACGAAAATGTACGGTTCATTCAACACAAACCTTAACGTCATTATTACCCTGACAACTCTCCTATTGCTTCAGGAGAATAGGCGCTGTGAATGAATTTTTAAACAAAATATCTGAAAGCGCCTCCCAAAGAGGCGCTTTTTTAATGAACGCAAACAAAACAAATACCTAACCGCAATGCAATACTACGACTCAAATACAGTACTTTACCTAAACGGCGAGTTTGTCAAATCAGCACAAGCAAATACAGATTTGTATAGCCAGTCTCTACACTATGGTTATGCTGTATTTGAAGGAATACGGGCGTACAATACGCACAACGGCACAAGGATATTTAAGGCAAAAGAACATTACGCGCGCCTTCAGCGATCTGCAGAATTGATGCATATCCCTTTTCCGTACGACAAAAATGAATTGATCAAGCAGACTTATAAATTATTGAAAAAAAATAATTTAAAGGACGCATATATCCGTCCGCTTGTATACTGTGGACAAAACATGTCTTTAAGTCCTACGCCTGAATCTTCAATCATGATATGCGCATGGGAATGGGGAGCTTACCTGGGCAACAAACAGGTGAGAGTTGGTATTTCCAGCTATCAGCGTCCCAATCCAAAATCGACGCATGTAGAAGCTAAAGCCAGCGGACATTATGTGAATTCTATTCTGGCTACAACGGAAGCAAAAAACAATGGTTACGACGAAGCAATCCTGTTGGATATGCATAACAATGTTGCCGAGGCGCCGGGGGCCAATATTTTTATAGAGAAGAACGGAAAATTATATACTCCCCCACTTGGAAGTATTTTAGCAGGCATCACCAGGGCAACTGTAATTAAGTTATGTAAAACACTGGACATTGAATGTGTTGAGAAACATTTGTCGGTAGAGGAACTTAAAAATGCAGACAGCGCATTTTTCTGTGGCACGGCCGCCGAAATTATTGGCATTGCATCTATAGACGAGACGGTGTATCCAGCTGTATGGACAGAAACGCTGGGTGCAACCATACAAAGAACCTACAAAGCATTGGTATTAGAAAAACAAAATTACGAAGTAATCATATAATAAGTTAAAGAACAAAATGTCACAAACACCAGAACTAAACCGCTACAGTAAAGTTTTCACGCAGGACCCTACCCAACCCGGCGCACAAGCCATGTTATATGGAATCGGCCTGACCACAGAAGATTTCTCAAAGGCTCAGGTCGGCATTGCCAGTATGGGCTACGACGGAAATACCTGCAACATGCACCTGAATGATCTTGCAAAGATTGTGAAGGAAGGCGTCTGGAAAAATGACATGGTAGGTTTGACATTCGGAACAATTGGTGTGAGCGATGGTATGTCTAATGGTACTGACGGAATGCGTTATTCACTGGTATCAAGAGATGTTATTGCGGATTCTATTGAAACGATCTGCGGTGGCCAGTATTATGACGGACTTATCACGATTCCTGGCTGTGACAAAAATATGCCGGGTTCTATCATGGCCATGGGACGCCTGAACAGACCATCAATTATGGTTTATGGAGGTAGTATCCATTCGGGTAAATACAAAGGAAAATCATTAAATATAGTATCAGCATTTGAAGCGCTGGGAGAAAAATTAGCAGGTAACCTTTCTGAAGAAGATTACCAGGGAATTATCCGTCATACTTGTCCGGGTGCAGGCGCATGCGGAGGGATGTATACGGCCAATACAATGGCCTCTGCAATTGAAGCAATGGGAATGAGCCTTCCGTACAGTTCTTCTCACCCAGCTACAAGTGAAGAAAAAAAGCAGGAATGCCTGGAAGCGGGCAAAGCTATCAGGGTGCTGTTGGAAAGAAATATCCTTCCAACAGATATCATGACTGAAAAAGCATTCCATAATGCGATTGTAACGGTCATGGTATTAGGTGGTTCAACCAATGCAGTACTGCACCTGATTGCCATGGCTAAGTCGGTAGGTCTAAATTTAACGCTTGAAGATTTTCAGCGTATAAGCGACAATACGCCTGTTCTGGCCGATTTGAAACCAAGCGGACAGTATTTAATGGAAGATGTTCATGAAATTGGTGGTGTTCCGGCAGTTTTAAAATATCTGTTAAAAGTTGGATTAGTGCACGGCGACTGTATGACAGTTACCGGTAAAACTTTGGCAGAAAATGTTGCCGATGCGGCGGATCTTGATTTTGATACACAGAAAATTATCTTCCCGGTAGAACAAGCCTTAAAATCAACAGGTCACCTTCAAATGTTATATGGAAACCTTGCCGAGAAGGGTGCTGTTGCGAAAATCAGTGGTAAAGAAGGTGAAAGGTTTGAAGGCCCTGCACGTGTATTTGAAGGAGAACAAAAACTGATAGCCGGTATTCAAAGCGGAAAAGTTCAGCGTGGTGACGTGGTAGTTATTATTCAGGTAGGTCCTAAAGGGGCACCTGGAATGCCAGAGATGCTAAAACCTACCTCTGCCATTATTGGCGCGGGGCTCGGTAAATCTGTTGCCCTTATTACTGACGGCCGTTTCTCTGGAGGTACACACGGTTTCGTAGTTGGGCACATCACCCCGGAAGCATGGGACGGTGGGAATATTGGCCTCGTAAAAGACAATGACATCATCACCATTGATGCTGTCAACAATACTATTCAATTGAATATTTCTGATGAAGAACTTGCATCACGCAGGGCACAGTGGAAACAATTGCCACCCCCTGTTAAAAGTGGCGTACTCTATAAATATATTAAACAGGTAAGCAATGCCAGTGAAGGGTGTGTAACTGACGCCTACACAGATTAATTAACCAGGTCTACCAAACTAAAACTACTCAAATGGAAACAGTACAAGAGGAAACAACAGCCATTAAAGAACCAAAAAAAACAACCACGGTTACAGGTTCGGTTGCCCTGCTGGAAGGATTAATTGCCGAAGGAACTGAAACAATTTTCGGTTATCCTGGAGGTGCCATCATGCCAATTTATGATGCGATCTATGATTACAAAGAAAAGTTACACCATATACTAGTCAGACATGAGCAATGTGCCGCTCATGCTGCGCAAGGATTTGCACGTGCTTCGGGAAAAGTGGGTGTAGTGTTCGCTACCAGCGGTCCTGGTGCCACCAACCTGATTACAGGTTTGGCAGATGCCCAGATTGACAGTACTCCTATTGTTTGCATTACAGGACAGGTATTTGCTACCCTTTTAGGTACGGATGCTTTCCAGGAAACTGATGTAATCAATATCAGTGCGCCGGTAACCAAATGGAATTACCAGGTAACTGATGCAAGCGAGATCCCTTCTGTGCTGGCCAAAGCATTTTATATCGCACGCAGTGGCCGTCCGGGCCCGGTTTTGATAGATATTACTAAAAATGCACAAATGCAGCTATTCGAATATGAAGGTTATACGCCGTGTAACCATATCCGTAGCTACCGACCGAAACCTATCGTAAGGAACGAATATATTGAGCAAGCCGCAGCAATGATCAACAGTGCAAAAAAACCTTTCATCTTATTTGGACAAGGTATTTTACTGGGAAGTGCTGAGCAGGAATTTAAAGCTTTTGTTGAAAAAAGTGGCATCCCTGCTGCCTGGACAATCCTTGGTGCGGGGGCAATTCCTACAGATCATCCACTGAATGTTGGTATGCTGGGCATGCATGGGAATTACGGCCCGAATGTTCAAACCAACTCATGTGATGTATTGATTGCAGTAGGTATGCGTTTTGATGACCGTGTAACCGGCCGTCTGGATAAATATGCAAAACAGGCAAAAGTAATCCACCTGGATATTGACCCGGCCGAAATTGATAAAAATGTAAAAGCTGATGTACCGGTTTGGGGCGACTGCAAGGAAACTTTGCCCATGTTAACGAAACTGATTACAGAACGGAAACATGAAGCCTGGCTGGCAGAATTTAAAGCTTTTGAAAAAATAGAACAGGAAGAACTGATCCAGAAAGAATTGAATCCTGAAACAGGGGAACTGACGATGGGTGAAGTAATCAACCAGTTGAATGTGCTGACTAAGGGTGAAGCTATCATTGTAAGTGACGTGGGCCAGCACCAGATGGTAGCCTGCAGGTACGGAAAATTGAACACCACCCGTTTAAGCGTAACCAGTGGTGGATTGGGAACCATGGGTTTTGGTCTTCCTGCCGCTATTGGTGCCAAACTTGGTGCGCCAAACAGAACTGTTATTGCAGTAATTGGTGATGGGGGGTTCCAGATGACCTTACAAGAATTAGGAACGATCATGCAGTTTGGCGTTGATGTAAAAATCCTGATCCTTAACAATCAGTTTTTAGGAATGGTGCGTCAGTGGCAGCAGTTGTTCAATGAGAAACGCTACTCATTTGTAGACATCACCAGTCCGGATTTCGTGAAACTAGCTGAGTCATACTATATCGCCGGTAAAAAGGTTACAGAACGTGAAAGCCTGGTTTTCTCTTTAGAAACGATGCTGAATCATTCGGGATCGTACCTCTTGGAAGTAATGGTAAGCAAAGAACATAACGTATTTCCTATGGTTCCGCAGGGCCATAGCGTAAGTGAAATCAGACTTAAATAATATATAAACATGAGCAATTCACCGGATATAGAATTAGCAAATGCTAAGCAGGAATTTACCATAACGGTATATACTGAGAACCAGATTGGAATACTTAACCGTATTGCAATCATATTTTCAAGAAGAAAGATTAATATCGAGAGCCTGAATGTTTCACCTTCAGAAATTGAACATATACACCGTTTCAATATTGTGATCACAGAAACCAGCGAAGTAGTACGGAAACTGGCAAGGCAGATTGAAAAACAGGTAGAAGTACTTAAAGTATATTACAATACAAATGAAGACATCATCTGGCAGGAAATGGCATTATACAAACTTCCTACAGATATTGTAGCGGAAAAAGTGCTGGTAGAACGTCTGTTGCGTGAAAATGGCGCCAGGGCTGTCGTGATTCGTAAAGATTATACCGTGTTTGAGGCTACAGGCCACCGTCAGGAAACAGACAAGCTGATCGAAGTGCTGCAACCATACGGGCTGATTGAGTTTGTTCGCAGTGCAAGGGTAGCCATTATCAAGGACAGTGAAGGATTCAACAGTAAACTGAGAGATTTTGAACGCCTTGAGCCCGGACAGGAAGTAATTGAAAACGAATTCCTAGACAAAGAAAAAAACGTATTTACAATGTAAGATTCCTGGTATCAGGATAAATAATAAGCAATTTAAAAAAAACCTAATAATCAAAAAACAACAAAACGATGTCAAATTATTTTAACACACTACCTCTAAGAGAAAAACTAAACCAATTAGGTGTATGCGATTTCATGGACAGTTCTGAATTTCTGGATGGTGTAAATGCATTAAAAGGAAAAAAATTAGTAATTGTAGGTTGTGGTGCACAAGGCCTGAACCAAGGTTTAAACTTAAGAGATAGTGGTTTAAATATTGCTTACGCGCTGCGTAAAGAAGCTATTGAAGGCAAAAGGGATTCATGGAAAAATGCTACGGAAAATAACTTTCCGGTAGGCACATATGAGGAATTAATTCCTGAAGCTGATCTGGTTATTAATCTTACACCAGATAAACAACATACAGCAGTTGTTAACGCGGTAATGCCTTTCATGAAACAAGGTTCTACATTATTGTACTCACACGGTTTTAACATCGTAGAAGAAGGATTACAGGTGCGTAAAGATATTACGGTAATCATGGTAGCCCCAAAAAGTCCGGGAAGTGAAGTAAGGGCAGAATATGTAAGAGGCTTTGGTGTACCTACATTAATCGCGGTACACCCTGAGAATGATCCTGAAGGAAAAGGTTTGGTACAGGCAAAAGCTTATTGCGTGGGAACAGGCGGACACAAAGCTGGTGTTTTAAAATCCTCTTTCGTTGCTGAAGTAAAATCAGATCTGATGGGCGAACAGACCATCTTATGTGGTTTATTGCAAACAGGCTCTATCCTTTCATTTGATAAAATGATTGAAAAAGGAATTGATGCCGGTTATGCGTCTAAATTAGTACAATATGGTGTTGAAGTAATTACTGAAGCGTTAAAACATGGTGGGATAACTGCCATGATGGACAGACTAAGCAATGTAGCGAAGATCAAAGCTTTCGAAGTTTCTGAAGAACTGAAAACAATCATGCGTCCGTTATTCCAAAAACATCAGGACGATATCATGAGCGGCGAATTTAGCCGTATCATGATGGAAGACTGGGCTGCTGGTGATAAAAACCTATTGGCATGGCGCGCTGCAACAGGCGAAACTGCTTTTGAAAAAACACCTGCTGGTGATGTAAAAATTGGAGAACAGGAATATTTTGACAATGCATTATTAATGGTTGCTTTCATCAGGGCTGGTGTTGAACTGGCTTTTGAAACCATGGTGGAAGCAGGTATTAAACCTGAATCTGCTTATTATGAGTCTTTACATGAGACACCACTAATTGCAAATACTATTGCGCGCAAGAAATTATTCGAAATGAACAGGGTAATCTCTGATACTGCAGAATATGGTTGCTACTTATTTGACCATGCTTGTAAGCCACTGCTGGCTGATTTCATGACCAATGTTGATACTGATCTGATTGGCAAAAACTATAATGAAGGTAAAGACGGTTCTGTAGATAACAGTGCACTGATTGCCGTTAACGAAGTAATACGCTCTCATGAAGTTGAACAAATTGGTGCTGAACTGAGAAAAGCGATGACTGCAATGAAATCGATTAAAACAGTATAGAAATAAAAAAAACCTTCCGGGATGGCCCGGAAGGTTTACAAAACACTAAATAAAATGTCAAAAACATTAGTAGAAAAAATTTGGGATGCACACGTTGTAAAAAGCGAGACAGGATTTCCTGATATTTTATACATTGATACACACTTGATCCATGAAGTTACCTCACCGCAGGCCTTTGATGGCTTACGTAAGCGTGGACTGCCGGTATTACGCCCAAAACAAACAGTGGCTACGGCTGATCATAATGTACCAACTATCAATCAGCTTTTGCCGATTAAGGAAGAGCTTTCGCGCTACCAGGTAGATATGCTGACTAAAAACTGTGCGGAGTTTGGTATTGAGCTTTATGGCCTGGGCCACCCCTTCCAGGGAATTGTTCATGTGATTGGTCCTGAACTGGGCATTACCCTACCGGGAAAAACTATGGTTTGTGGCGACAGCCACACCTCCACCCACGGAGCTTTTGGAGCGATTGCTTTTGGTATTGGTACCTCACAGGTGGAACAGGTTTTTGCTACCCAATGCCTATTGCAGCAGAAACCAAAAACCATGAAAATTGAGGTAAACGGAAAGCTGGAAAAAGGTGTAACTGCTAAAGACATCATTTTATATATCATCTCAAAAATATCTGCTGCCGGTGGCACGGGATATTTTATTGAATATGCGGGATCGGCCATCGAAGCTTTAAGTATGGAAGCCAGGATGACCATCTGCAACATGAGTATTGAAATGGGTGCCAGGGGCGGATTGATTGCTCCTGATGAGACTACCTTTGATTATATTAAAGGCCGCGAGTTTGCCCCTGCAGGTGCAGAATGGGATAAAGCACTTGAATACTGGAAAACGTTATATAGTGATGCAGATGCGACATTTGATAGCGTCCTGACCTTTTCAGCGGAAGATATTGCACCTATGATTACATATGGAACAAATCCTGGTATGGGCATGGGTATAAAGGAACATATCCCTTCTACAACTTCTCAGCCTGATAAAGAGCAATTATCTTATCAGAAAGCGCTGGATTATATGGGATTTGACGATGACTCATCATTGATCGGCAAACCGGTAGATTATGTTTTTATCGGCAGCTGTACCAACTCCCGCATAGAAGACCTGCGTGAAGTAGCAGAATTTGTAAAAGACAAACAAAAAGCAGCAAACGTAACGGTTTGGATTGTCCCTGGTTCTAAACAGGTAGAACAGCAAGCGAAAAACGAAGGCCTTGATAAAATATTTGAACATGCAGGTTTTCAACTTCGTGAACCAGGCTGCAGTGCATGCCTTGGTATGAATGAAGATAAAATCCCGGCCGGCAAATATTGCGTTTCTACCTCTAACAGGAACTTTGAAGGACGTCAGGGCCCCAATGCAAGAACTCTACTGGTAAGTCCTTTAACTGCTGCTGCTGCCGCTGTTACAGGAAGGATTACAGATGTAAGGGATCTGTTGGTTGAAGCTTAAGAACAATTAAATAAAAGAAATGAGAAAATTTGTAAGGTTAACTTCGGCAATAGTACCCTTAAATATTGAAAACATAGATACAGACCAGATTATCCCGGCCAGGTTTTTAAAAGCTACTACCCGCGAGGGATTTGGCGAAAACCTTTTCCGTGACTGGCGGTATAACGGTGATAATACACCAAAAGCGGAGTTCGTACTGAACGATCCTACTTATAACGGTCAGGTGCTTGTGGCAGGAAAAAACTTCGGTTGCGGTAGTAGTCGCGAACACGCTGCCTGGGCAATCCAGGATGCAGGTTTTGATGTGGTAATCAGCAGTTTCTTCGCAGATATTTTTAAAGGAAATGCATTGAACAATGGTCTGTTACCTATACAGGTGAGTGATGATTTTTTAGCCGCAATATTCACTGCAGTAGGAAAAAACCACAAGGCACAACTGGATGTCAATCTGGAAAATCAAACTGTAACGATCGCTGATACTGGTGAGCAAACCAGTTTTGAAATCAATCCGTATAAAAAATCCTGCCTGATCAATGGTTATGATGATATCGATTTCATCCTTGATCAAAAAAGTTTAATTGAAGAATTCGAACAAAAAAGATAATGTCGCAGCCCGTCGTCCATATCACCAACCTTAACCTTAAATACCACCACAAAATGGTACTGCAGGAGCTCAACTGGACAATTAAACCTGGTGAGAACTGGTTATTGCGCGGAACCAGCGGGAGCGGAAAAACCTCTTTAGCCAAAGCAATTGCCGGCCTGACAAAGTACAGCGGATCTATTGAAATTGCCTTCAATCCACAAAGCACTTTAAGACCTGTTGCACATTATGTTGCCAACTGGTACCAGTTTAAGGATTTAGAAGGACAGTCTAACTTTTATTACCAGCAACGGTACAATAAACAGGCAACGGAAACTACGGCGACTATTAAAGCGGAGTTGAAGCATTACGGGGAAAAACATCAGCTGAATTTTGAGGATGCTGAAAAACTTGTTGCTGCGTTAGGTTTCTCACACCTGATCAACTCCAGCCTGATCCAATTGTCAAGCGGCGAACATAAGAAATTACAATTGGTGGAAGCTTTGTGGTATAAACCGCAATTGCTGATACTTGACCAGCCCTATAATGGATTGGATAAAAAATCACGTGCCCGTTTGAACGGTTTACTTGATGATATTGCCAGTGATGGTTCACAGCTCATCATCATTAGCAATGACCACGAATTACCGTCATGCATCCATCGCTTTGCTGAAATCAAAGAAGGAAAGCTTAACGAAATAACTGCGGATGGATATCATCCGGATGTATTTGAAGTTGATGGTAGGGATGTACCTTCATTTTTGATGGAAGCCCCAATCTCCTCGGCGGACAGTATCATCAGCATGGTTGATGTAAATATCAGTTATGGCGAAAAGCAGGTGTTAAGAAACATTAACTGGAAAGTTAAAACTGGCGAAAAATGGCTGTTACAGGGGCACAATGGCTCTGGAAAATCGACATTATTAAGTCTGATCACTGGTGATCACCCTCAGGCGTACGCCAATAATTTTTCACTGTTTGGCCACCAGAGGGGCAGCGGCGAAAGCATCTGGGATATAAAAAAGCGTATAGGACTAATATCTCCTGAGCTTCACTGGTATTTTGATCCTTCGGCAACTGTAAGACAAAGTGTAATCTCTGGCTTTTTTGATAGCTCGGGCCTTTTTTGCGAACCTGGTTATACCAAAACAACTCAGGCCGATGAACTGATTGCCTATTTTGGTCTAACTGCGTATCAGGATATGCTGATGAACCAGCTTCCTCTTGGTAAACAGCGACTGGCACTATTGGCCAGGACGATCATCAAAAACCCTGAACTGCTGATATTGGACGAGCCTTGCCAGGGCCTGGACCAGCAGCAAACGCAATACTTTAATCAGTTGGTAGATGAATTGTGTACAAATGGTACAACCTTAATTTATGTAGGCCATTTTGAATCGCAGTTACCAGCTTGTATTGAAAAAAGAATTTTATTAGAGAACGGTGAAGTAAAATCCGTCGAAACTATTTTAGAAAGCATATAGCATATGAATAAGAATATACTTGTAATACCGGGCGATGGCATAGGGCCAGAAGTTACCAAATGGGGTAAAGCCGTTTTAGAACAGATTGCAACAAGTTATGACCATACTTTCATCTTTGATGAAGCACTGATGGGCCACGCTGCAATTGAAGCTACCGGCAGTCCGCTTCCAGACGAGACATTGGAAAAGGCTAAAAAAAGTGATGCTATTTTATTTGGTGCTGTTGGCCATGCAAAATATGATAACGACCCTTCGCTGAAAGTACGTCCGGAACAGGGCTTGTTAAAAATTCGCAAGGAATTAGGTTTATATGCTAACCTGCGCCCTATTATGCTGTTCGACGAACTACTGAACGCATCAAGCATTAAAGCAAGCATTCTTAAAGGAACCGACATCCTGTTTTTCAGGGAACTGACAGGCGACGTTTATTTTGGTGAGAAAAAGAGATCTGAAGACAGGAATACAGCTTCTGATCTAATGATTTATCATAAATATGAAGTAGAGCGCATTGCACATAAAGCTTACGAGGCAGCAATGCAAAGGGGCAGAAAGCTGTGTTCTGTGGATAAAGCAAACGTATTGGAGAGCTCACGCCTTTGGAGAGAAACCGTACAGGAGATTGCTAAACTTTATCCTGAGGTAGAAACACAGCATATGTTTATAGACAATGCCGCGATGCAGCTGATTAAAGACCCAAAACAATTTGATGTGGTACTAACAGCAAACCTTTTTGGTGATATCCTGACTGACGAGGCATCTCAGATTGCCGGATCAATGGGAATGCTCGCTTCTGCCTCTATTGGTGACGGAACAGGTTTTTTTGAGCCAATTCATGGTTCAGCACATGATATTACGGGTAAAAATATTGCTAATCCATTGGCTTCTATTTTGTCCGTTGCACTAATGCTGGAAATCAGCTTTGGTCTGAAAGAAGAAGCAGAACTTATTATTGCAGCTGTAGACCAGGTGCTGAAAGACGGCTTCAGAACAAATGATATTGCTGATGACACCACCAGTCCGTATAAAGTACTGGGTACCGAGGAAATGGGTAAACTCGTTTTAAAATTTATCACACAAAAAACTTATACTAACTAGAATATACTATGTTACACGATCCTAATAGAGTTTACGTATTTGATACCACCCTTCGCGACGGAGAGCAGGTACCAGGCTGTCAGTTGTCCACACCAGAAAAAATAGAAATTGCGAAAGCACTGGAAGCACTCGGTGTAGACGTGATTGAAGCAGGTTTCCCTATTTCAAGTCCTGGTGATTTCCAGAGCGTAGTAGAACTATCAAAGGCAGTTAGCGAACCTATTATCTGTGCATTGACCAGGGCGAATAAAGGGGATATTGACTCAGCTGTAGCGGCACTCCAATATGCAAAACGTCCAAGGATACATACCGGAATCGGATCGTCGGATATGCATATCAAATATAAATTTAAAAGTACGCGTGAAGATATTCTGCAAAGAGCTGTTGAAGCGGTTAAATATGCAAAACAATTTGTTGAAGATATTGAGTTTTACGCTGAAGATGCAGGCCGTGCAGACAATGCCTATCTGGCACAGATGATTGAAGCGGTAATTGCGGCAGGTGCAACGGTGGTTAACATTCCAGACACCAATGGCTACTGCCTTCCGGAACAATACGGCGCAAAAATCCTTTATCTAAAAGAAAACGTAAAAAATATAGACCAGGCAATTATTTCTGTGCACTGCCATAATGATTTAGGGTTGGCAACAGCAAATACCCTTGCCGGTGTAATCAATGGTGCAAGACAAGTTGAATGTACCATTAATGGTATTGGCGAACGCGCGGGAAATACTGCACTTGAGGAAATTGTAATGGTGCTGAAAACCCATCATGCGTTAAACCTCAGCACAAATATCAATTCTAAACATTTCAGCAGAATCAGCTCACAGGTGAGCAGGATGATGCGTATGCCGGTACAGCCAAATAAGGCGATTATCGGACAAAATGCTTTTGCACACAGCTCCGGTATACATCAGGATGGGTTTCTTAAACACAGGGAAAACTATGAGATTATCAATCCTGAAGATGTGGGCATCGATCAGTCGGATATAATCTTAACTGCACGCAGCGGCCGTCACGCGTTGAAACATCACCTTGAAAGATTAGGATATGTAACAGACAAAATCAATCTTGATCAGGTGTATGAGAAGTTCCTTATCATGGCAGATCAGAAGAAAGAGATAGCAGATAATGATTTGCTTTCATTAATGAGTGATGGTGAAGAGGACACTTATAAAAACGGGTATAAATTAAATTCGTTGAAAGTTGCCTGTGGCGATTCGGTAAATCCGACGGCTACAGTGAAACTTGAATATGAAGGAGTGGAACATGAAGCAGAAGCTGAAGGAAATGGACCGGTAAACGCGACTATCAAAGCTATCGAACGCATTATCGGCAAAGATATCCAGTTGAAAGAACTTACTATACAGGCTATCCATGGCGGAAGCGACGATGTAAGTAAAGTTAATATGAGGGTGTCTTACGAGGATAAATCCTATTTAGGATATGGTTTTAGTACCGATATCGTGAAAGCCTCGGCTGATGCCTATCTGGACGCACTGAATAAATTTTTGTAAAATGACAAATCTGGAAAAAGAAGTGGAATTGGATTTTAACGCCGCCGCTGCCCGTATCGCAGATACTGTAAAACGTACCCCGTTAGAATATAACGAAGGGCTATCTTTGAAATACAAGGCTAAAATTTACCTGAAAAGGGAAGATTTACAGGTGGTTCGTTCTTACAAACTTCGTGGTGCTTATAATATGATCAGTACGCTTAGTCCTGACCAGATGCAACAGGGCGTAGTTTGTGCGAGTGCAGGTAACCATGCACAAGGTGTTGCCTATTCATGTAAAAAACTGAATATCCAGGGTGTGATTTTTATGCCGGAAATTACACCGCGTCAGAAGATCAAACAAACGGAAATGTTTGGTGGCGACAATATCAAAATTGTGTTGGTAGGTGATACTTTTGATGATTGTATGAAGGAAGCGCTGATTTATACTACTACTCACCAGATGGTATTTATTCCGCCTTTTGATAACGCTAAAATTATTGAAGGACAGGGTACCGTAGGCGTAGAAATTTTTGAGGACCTTCCAGCTACTGATGTAGTCATTATGCCTATTGGTGGCGGCGGCCTGGCATCAGGTGTAGGCAGTTACCTTAAACACATCAAGCCGGCAGTTCAACTGATTGGTGTAGAGCCTGAAGGTGCCCCATCGATGAATCAGGCGCTAAAGAACGGAAGCCCTGTAACGCTTGATTATATAGACCGCTTTGTAGACGGTGCGGCAGTTAAACGGGTAGGGAACCTAACGTTTGAATATTGCAGTGAGCTACTGGATCAAATGCTGTTGATCCCTGAAGGTAAAATCTGTACCACAATATTGAAGTTGTACAATGAAGATGCCATTGTGGTAGAACCTGCCGGCGCGCTGGCAGTTGCGGCCTTAGATCAATTGAAAGATACGATTGCCGGTAAAACGGTTGTATGTATTGTTAGCGGAGGTAATAATGATATTGAAAGAATGCAGGAAATCAAAGAGAAATCGCTTCTTTTTGAAGGCCTTAAACATTACTTTATCGTTCGTTTCCCTCAACGTCCGGGAGCGCTAAAAGCATTTGTCAATAATGTGTTGGGCCCTAATGACGATATCACGAGATTTGAGTTCATCAAAAAAACAAACCGTGAAAACGGGCCCGCACTAGTAGGAATTGAACTTCAGGAAGCCTCAGATTATGCTTCATTAAAACAAAGAATGAACGACTTCAAATTTGAGATGATCGAACTGAATAACGATCAGACCTTATTCGAGTACCTGGTCTAATGACTGATATTCAATAATGAATAACCAAAAGTGCCGTAACATCTATAAACTGTTGCGGCACTTTTGCGTTTTAGCAGATAGGCGGACGGCCAAACATATTCAAAATGATACCCACCATAGAAGAAAATGCTGCTCTTATTATTATCATTGTGGCTTATTTATTTCGCATCATATAAATATGGCAACATATTTGAGGATGAATATTAAAATACACTATATGAAAAAATACCTACTATTAATGTTATGTACGATCACCCTGGGACTATCATCCTGTACAAAGGAAGTACTGGTTTCAAATGATCTTCCGAACATTACATTATTGAAATATGTAAACCCAAGCCAGTGGATCCCGTCACTCAACGGCCAAACATTGTCTGTTGATATTCCGGTTTCAGAAATTGACAGGGATACCTTTGAAAATGATGATATTTCTTTGATGATTTCAAGAGATGACAGTGATACCTATGAAAAAATGCCATTTGTGTATGATGGACTAACTTATAGTTATGAGGTAAGACCAGGATTTGTAACGGTTGATATCCAAACCTCCGGAGATCAGATTCTTGTACCGGCCCGCCTAACTACAAGAGCAAGGATTAAAATTGTACTGATCAGATCATCTCTATAAGGTTTAAGAAATTACACCTATTACGTCATTTAGGCCCAGGAAGAATACCTATTCCGAATGCGGTTAGAATTCAAGAAAACGATCAATGTTCGCCTGAACATGGTCGTTTTTTTTATGCTCTCCCCTGTTGAGCTGTATTGCGCGGATAACTACCCCATTTCTTTCCAGCAGCAATTCATCAAAAAAGCCTTTGTAATACACATCCTTTACTTCAAAACGCTTGCTGTTCCAGCTGCTTTTCAAGTCTACCCATTCCGGATAGAAGAGTATTGATTCCTTCTGGGCATGAATTCCTAATTTAAGCGCTTCTGCTTTTGTCAGGACAACCGCATTACCCAGCAATTGAGCCGTATAAATATGCTGAGGATGGTTATATACTGTAGATGGTTCGCCTTTTTGAATCAGCTTACCTTCTTTGATCAATAACAATTCATCAGCAAGAAATAACCCATCCGCCGGATCGTGCGATACGATGATGACTGTTACACCAGTTTCGGAAGCTATTTGTTTAATATCAGCGCGCAATTGGTTTTTGAGGAGCGCGTCTACCTGACTGAAAGGTTCATCCAGTAAGAGGAGTTTGGTATCGGTAACCAGTGCTCTGGCAATGGCCACCCGTTGCTGCTCTCCCCCACTCAACTCCGTGATCTTTTTGTTTCGCAGTGGGGTGATGTGCAGGTGCTCCATCATTTGCTCAGTTTTCTCCTGTTTAGATTTTACGTCCGTATTGGAAAGAACTGAGGCTATATTATCATAAACTTTTGCGTAGATATTCAATGAAAAATCCTGTGTAACGATTTTCATTTCCTTGTGGCCCGGGATCAGTTGTTCTGTTGGCCCCAATACACGTTTACCATTAAACAACACCTCACCGCTATCTACCTGCAGCAGACCAAATATTGATTTCAACAATGTCGATTTACCGCTGCCGCTTTCGCCAATGATGGCCACAATGTGCCCCCTTTCAATATCAAATGATACGTCCCTGATGCCTGCTGATTGCTCTGTCTGGTACTGCTTAGTTAAGTTCCTGACACTGATAATATTTTTGTCCACACCGTAAAGATACATTTCGACAGCAAATATTCGCCTTAATCAACAGGAATTGAAACATTCCTGACATAAAAAAACCTCCCGACCAGGAGCCGGGAGGAATAATTGCAACAATGAGTTTTTTTACACCTGTGACGGTGTGTTCTAATTCAGTCCGAAACTGATACCAAAGGCCATATTTTTAAGCCCTTCCTGTGGTGCACTATCAAACATATCAGTGAAGTAATATTTGGTGAACAAGCCTATCCAGCCATATCCAATACGAGCTGAACCGCCTACCCTAAATTTCTGAAAATTGTAATCATCCCTGAATTTCTCTTTACCGCGTTCATCGCTGATTTGTTTAATCTTTCCGTTAATCAAAAAACTTACTTCCGGACCGAAGATTAAATAGAACCGCTTACCCCTTTCATTTTCTTTTGTACGTAATTCAAAGTTGAGCGGAAAATGTACATAGCTGCTGGAGAACCTATTTTTACTAAAATCGACAGGTGCTTCCACATAAGTAAGCTCTGGCATATTTTTTTGTATGGTGATATTGTTTTTTAGCCTGATAAGTGTCCAGTCGAAACCGCCCGCAACGTAAACCTTGAAGTTTGGATTGAAACGGTAACCAAAATAAACAAGGTCGAAAGAAACCGTACTGGTTTTTGCATCTTTATAATCGAGAAAGCTGTTTTTTGGAGAGAGCGAAAAACTTCCATTGTCAATCAGCCTTGAAAATCCGATATCAAGACGAGTAAAGGTAAGTCCCCCCATAAATCTGCCTTTTGGGGCCGATGTCCTTTTGACCGTATCCTGCTTATCACCACCAAATGAAAGATCCAGGTTGTATTTCTTATTCCAGGCAAAGCCTTTCTGTCTGGCGGCTTCCTGTTGTGCGCAGGCCTTGTTAAAAAAGGAAACCAGCGTTCCATTGATTAGAAAAATCAGAAGTAATAGTCTTTTCATACGGGGTAGTTTTGTCAGCAAATAGGAGTCATTATAGATCTATAACAGCGCCATATTCAATAAAGTTGGTACAAATATATTATTTCCTTACGGAGAATAATTTGAAATCCTGCTTATAGGTCAGAAAGAACGAATGTTGAAATTGAAGTTGTTCTGTCCTTGATGTTCCCAGGTCAACATGCGGTTCAACACGTACGTCCAAATACAGGTGGGGAACCAGTTCATGCTGATAGGCATAACGTAGCAGAAGTATACTTCGGTTGCTTTCTTTATGTCCCGCGTCGTACAAAGTTGAAGATACAGATTCATACAAAGGCATTCCTTTGATGGTCATGAAATTATTTCCCTTCCAGTATGATGCCACTAAACTACCCCATTTTGTATCCATACCTGCATTAAACCACAATCCATAACCGCCCTGATAGGCCTGAACTTTGGTAGGAGAAAAGTCTTTATACAAAGCCACATAGTTATCGGTATACACTTCCCTGATATTCGTACCAATTTCTTTGTGCAATTTAAGTCCGGTTGCACCATTAAAAAGTGTTTGCAGGGGAACAGACTTTAGTGTGTCGATCTGTCCGCCCTTATGGTATGCAATAAATTGCAATGGAAGACTAAGTTTCCAGCCGTTCTTATGAAGCAATGTGCGCTCAGCGGTCAATCCACCAATAATCTGCTCCTTCACCGGAGACGGGCTGTAAATCATTTTCTGCCAGGCTATCCAGGCATCCAGCTTCCATTTCTCTTTTTCTATGATCAACTGTGTTCCGTATTGTATTGGATCAGTAATCTGGCGTTCAAAATCCCACAGCTGTTCAATATAGCCATGATGAATACCTCCCTCAAGACTCCCAAAATTAAGCGTGAGGTCTTTTTTATGATATTTCAGTGCAAAGAGGGGTTTAGAATCATGCACGCCATTGTCACCAAAGTCCTTTCGGATATAGGCGCCCGCAACTATTGCCAGGTTTGGATGTGCATAATAAATCAGTTGTGGCTGCAGCTGTGTGCCATAAAGGGTATATCCATCATGAAACTGATTGGAGTATTCATAGTTTCTAACATAGTTAAAGTTGTAGAAGCTGAAATGCAGTTCATTGGCCACGCTACTATCCGGGCGGATCCTGTTTTCAATGGCAGTGTTGTTAAACTGGGCATACGTAAGACTGAATCCTGAAGTAAGGAGCAGTAAGATGAGTACAATTGTTTTCATATAAAATGGAACATAATTCTGTTAAACGAAATGATTAACTGTGAGTGCGTCAATCGCTAAGCTTCATGTTTTTTTCTGTAGTTCTTGTAAAGTTTTACCGCAGTCATAATAGTTCCCGAAAAAATGATCAGTCCGATAAGTCCGTAAAACCAGTCGACCGCACTTTTCAGCACCACAGTAAATACAATCGCCACTAATAAAACCGTAGCCACTTCATTCCAAAGTCTCAACTTAAATGAACTCAACTTAAATACACCATTTTTCATCTGCGTCATGATGCGCTGACAGATAAAATGGTAGATCAGCAGCAACAGCACGAAACCCAGCTTTACATGCAGCCATGGGGTGCTAAGTAGTCCCGGCCGGATACTAATCATGCCTATGCCTGCGCACACCGCAAGTATCATAGCCGGTGTGGTAATGATGTTCCAGAGTTTGTGTTCTATTTTAATGAATTCCTTTTGAAGAATATCCCTTTCTATAGCAGGCCTGTCATTGGCTTCTGTATGATAGATAAATAAGCGCACACTATAGAACAAACCTGCCATCCAGCTCACCACAAAGATGATATGTACGGCAAGAATGTAGAGATAATACGAGTCCATATGAATGAATAAAGCGAATTGCCAAAATAAACAACAAAAGCGAATTATTATCCTTAATAACGAAACTCTTTAATCACCTCAATGGCATATTTTACATTATCGAATGGGATATCGGGCATAATTCCGTGGCCCAGGTTAAAGATAAAGCCATTTTCGCCACGCATCCTTTCAAAAAGCTGAAGGATATGTTTTTTGATTACAGGTTTGTCAGCGTACAAAATATGTGGATCAAGGTTACCCTGAACTGCAATTCCCGAAGGCAAACTCTGTTTGATGTTTAGCAGGTCTGCATTCCAGTCTACCGAAATCACATCAGGTTGCGCAGTTGCCATCATTGGGGCGAATACCGAACTGCCTTTACAGAAAGAGATCACTGGGATGTCTTTTCTGTTCAGATTGGAGATAATTTCTTTGATATATCGGTGCGAGAATTCAGCATAATCGTTCCATGACAAAGCCATTGCCCAGCTGTCAAAAATCTGAATTGCATTAACACCGGCAGCAATTTGCAGGTTTAGGTAATCTGCGGTCACCTTTGCGATTTTGGCCAATAGTTTATGTGCAATTTCAGGATGGTTATGCATCAGTAACTTTGTTTTTTTGAAGTCTTTTGATGAAGCACCTTCGACCAGGTAACTCATAACAGTGAAAGGGGCGCCAGCGAAACCAATAAGCGGAATGCTGCCATCCAGCCTTTGCTGAATAACCTTTATTGCATCAGCAACATATTCCAATTTATCCAGACAATCCACGTTCAGGTTTTCAACATCCTGCAGACTGTTTACCGGGTTGGCAAAACGGGGGCCGATACCTTGCGTAAAGCTGAGGTCTCCACCCATAGCTTCAGCAGTAACGAGTATATCGCAAAACAAAATAGCAGCATCAATACCCAACAAATCAACTGGTAACATTGTCACATCAGCAGCAATCTCTGGTGTTTTACACATCTCAAGGAAAGAGTATTTGTTCTTAATTTCCCAATATTCTGGCATAAAACGACCAGCCTGGCGCATCATCCATACTGGTGGACGTTCTGTTTTTCTGGACCATGCTGCATCTAAAAATAATGTGTTCATCTGTTATTGATTTGTTGATAAAGGTATTTTAAAGTAATTCCCTTTTGAGGAACTGTTGTTTTATGTTGTGGAGTAGTCCAGATAGCTATCTGGGTAAGTTATTGGCTTCCTTAATTATTCTATCTATAATTTCATTTGTTCGTTCAGTTGCTGCCAGCTCCTTTGCTTTTTCAGCATAGGCTAAAGCCCTTACACTATCTTTTTTTCGCAATGCAAGGTTGGCCAGATGGATGAGCACAAAAGACTTGTCATTTTTTGTACCAAGAGGGAAACGGCTGGATATCTGAAAGTGATATTCTGCGGCCTGATAGTCTTCACGTTTAAGGGCAATGTTACCCATCATAAATTCATAATATCCGCGCCTGTTTTTAGCAAGCCTGTCTGGATTAGGAACCTCGTTCAATAATTTGCGGGCCTTATCATAATCGCCATTTTTAAATGCCTTTGATGCCATTAAGATGGAACTGCTCTTGAAATGGCTCCATAAAACAAATGCCGCCATTAAGGCTGCGATTGCTGCGAGCTGGTTTTCCTGATAAAATAGGCATACCCCTGCTGCGATGGCAAAAATAGCCATCAGGGCATACCTGCCTGCTGCGTTGAACATTAGTTATGGATATCCGTAAATTTATATCCTACACCCCTGATAGAGTGAAAATAAACCGGGTTCTTTTGATCTGGTTCAAAGTACTTACGGAAAGTTAGGATAAAGTTATCAATGGTACGTGTAGAAGGGTATACATCGTAGTTCCAAACTGTTTCCAGGATTTGTTCCCTTGAAACTGCCTCATTTTTTCTTTCTATCAAAAGTTTAAGCAGCATTGTTTCCTTTTTAGTTAAAGGCACAATCACGCCGTCATCCTGTTTCAGTTCAAATGAGTTGAAATAAATGGTTTTTTCGCCAATTTTGTATGAATTCAGTTCTTTCAGATCGTCAGATTTCATACTGCGTTTAACAAGTATACCAACTCTTAGGATAAGTTCTTCAAGATTGAAAGGTTTAACCAGATAATCGTCAGCACCTTTTTTAAGGCCCATCACGCGGTCTTCACTTGTGTTTTTAGCTGTCAAAAATAAAATCGGAACTTCAGTGTTTTCCAGACGTATGGTTTCACATACCTGGAAACCATCCATTTCGGGAAGCATTACATCCAGGATAATCAGGTTAAAACGTTCTTCCTTAAAAATTTTCAAAGCTGTTTTACCGTCTTTTACTGCATGAACTTTATATCCTTCAAGTTCGAGGTTCAATTTTATTGCATCCAATAAGTGGTCTTCATCTTCGACCAGTAATATTCTTAATTTCTGTTGCATAATGATCAACTAAATGTTATTTCAAAAATCGTACCCTGTGGTACATTGTCTTTGACACTGATATCAGCATCGTGTCTTTGCAAAACTTCCTTCACAATAAACAAGCCTAATCCTGTTCCTTTCGCCTTCCTTGTATTTTCTTCACCTACACGGTAAAATTTGTCAAAAATAAGCATTTTTTCAGCATCCGGAATGCCCGGGCCTGTATCAGAAACCCTTAAAAAAGGATGTCCGTTCTGCATCTCCAGTTCTACGCTCACTTCAGCACATGGACCTGAATATTTGACGGCATTTTCTACCAGGTTAGTCACCACAGACGACAGGGTAAAAGGGTCGCCGGTAATTTTCACTTTCGGCTGAATGGTAGGGTTAATTACCTGTTCGCATCCGCATGAATGAATCTGCAACCGGTCTGTAATTTTGGTTACCAGTTCAGAGAAATCGAATTCCTCTTGTGGAAACGAATATGAACGGTTTTCAATCTTAGTGGCCAGCAGCATATTTTCTACCAAATCATCCAGACGTTCAATGTCCTTTAACGAATTATTCAACAAAGATGTCTGCCGCGCCTTGTCGAGGTCGCGCTTTACAATCGTTTGCAAGGATAATTTAATAGCGGCCAATGGCGATTTCAGTTCATGTGTAACAGATAGCAGGAAGTTTTGTTGCTGTTCGCGCAATTTATCTTCCTTTTTAATTGACTGGTGCAAAAAATAAGCCCCAATACAAAGGAGAAACAAAAACACAGATCCTTCTCCCATGACCATGGCCATTCTGGAGGGCTGAAGTTTAACGACAAGCGTTCCCCAGGAGATCAGCTGTACCAAAGAGTACAGTAACATGAAATAGAATATTATGATTGATTTCTTCAAAGCTTTGATTAAACTTTTTAAATATACTGTTATTTTACTTATTCCTAAACACAATATCAAGCGCTTCCAGGATTGCCCTTTTCGCTTTTTCGAGTTCAATTTTAGTGTGTGCCGCCGATACAAAACCCACCTCATAACCTGAAGGGCCGAGATAGATACCACGGTTTAACAATTCGCGGTGCATCACCTTGAATTTTTCCATGCTCGCCGGATCAATGTCTTCCGCACACTGTATCTTATCTTTGTCCGTAAAGGCAAACCAAAAAATAGAACCTATACTGAATACCTTAAATTTATAACTTCTTGCAGTAGCAAAACGCTGGATACTCTCTGCAAATTCTGCAGCCTTATTGTTCAGATCTTTATAGAAACCTGAACGCAGCAATTCAGTCAGTTGTGCAATACCCGCGGCCATGGCAACCGGATTACCCGACAGCGTACCTGCCTGATAAACTCCACCGTCTGGCGAGATATGCCCCATAATTTCAGCAGAAGCACCATACATCCCTACAGGCAAACCGCCACCGAGTATCTTACCATACGTTACAATATCAGGTTTGGCACCATAGTAACCGGCGGCACCTTCAAATCCTAATCTGAAACCGGTAATTACCTCGTCAAAGATCAATAGTGTACTGTTGTCCTTACAGATTTTCTGCAGGAACGCTATATAATCAGCATCTTGTATTAGCAAACCGTTGTTTGCAGGAACGCCTTCAATGATTACCGCGGCAATTTCATCCTTAAACTGGTCAAAAGCCTGCGTTAATGCCTGTTTATCATTTAATGGTACTACGATGGTTTCTGCGGCAAATGACTTTGGTACCCCCAAAGATGATGTCTCCCCAAAAGTAACCAATCCTGAACCAGCTTTTACCAGTAGCGAGTCACTGTGCCCATGGTAACAGCCTTCAAATTTAAGAATCTTATCCCTGCCGGTAAATCCTCTGGCCAAACGTATGGCAGACATCACCGCTTCAGTACCAGAACTGGTAAACCGTATTTTCTCTACGTGTTTGTTATTTTTGATGATGAGTTCGGCAAGTTCGTTCTCCAGTGCCGTTGGTGCACCAAAGCTCATTCCATTTTGCATTACTTCAGTTACCTTCTCCCTCACCTTTGGTGGGTTGTGACCTAAAATAAGCGGTCCCCAGCTGCCACAGAAATCTATAAACTGATTGCCATCTGCATCCCATACAAAACAACCGTCACCTTTTTGGATAAACAGCGGTGTACCATAAACAGATTTGAAAGCCCTAACCGGCGAATTTACACCGCCAGGGAAATACGTTTTCGCTTTTTCGTACAGTTCAGCTGATTTCTCCCTTGAAATATCAGGTTTGCTTCCCGGATTTGCCGGCATATCCTCTTCATTACCCGAAAACATTTTCTTCAGTGATTCTAACATATCTATATCCAGTTCTTTTCTACCATATCCCTGATATGATAAGTTGTAATAATACTCGCTCCTGCACGTGCAAAGGCATACATAGTTTCCATAACGATCTTCTGCTCATCTATCCAGCCCCGCTCTGCCGCAGCTTTCACCATGGCATATTCACCTGATACATTGTAGCAGGCAATAGGCAAACCTGTATGTTGTTTAAGGTTATGCATCACATCAAGGTAGGCCAATGCTGGTTTTACCATTAACACATCAGCACCTTCACTTTCATCCAATAGTGCTTCTCTCAAAGCTTCATCAGGATTTCTGAAATCCATCTGGTAAGCTTTCCTGTCCCCTTTACTTGGCGCACAATCAGCCGCTTCCCTAAACGGTCCATAATAAGCTGACGCGAATTTTGTAGCATGTGACATGATTGCCGTATTCACATATTTATTCTGATCCAGCAGTTCCCTGATTGCACCAATACGGCCATCCATCATGTCTGACGGGGCCAGCATATCTGCACCGGCCTGGGCATGTGTCAGTGCCATTTTTGCAATCACTTCTACTGTTTCATCATTCTGCACATAATCATCTTTCAAAATACCACAGTGCCCGTGGGTAGTATATGAACAAACGCAGACATCGGTAACTACATATAAATCATCACCAAAAACTTTTTTCAGTTCACGAACTGCCGAGGGTACAAGGGAGTGATCGTGGTAGGCGCTGTGTGCATCTTCGCTTTTATCATCGCCCACACCAAACAGCATAATTTTGTTGACACCAAGTTCCAGACCTTTTTCAACGTCCCTGATCAGCGTATCCTGAGAAAAATGGTTCACGCCAGGCATAGAATCAATGCCATGGATCACGCCATTTCCCGGTACTACAAAGTACGGATAAACGAACATATCTTTCGACAGCTTTGTTTCGGCCATCATTTCTCTAACTACCTGGTTCTTTCTTAATCTACGCGGACGGTGCAACATAATCAACCTCTCTTATTATTTAATTTCAATTCCAAACACAGCTTCTGCAAGGCCTATTTCATCAGGAGAATATGGAAGGGTATACTGGACACCCATTTCTTCAAATTTCTTTCCTGTGGAATTCCCGATAGCAATTACTTTTTGTCCAGGATCCAACAGGTTGTTAGCAAAATATGCATCCACATTAGAAGGACTGGTAAATATCAGGACCTCAGCATAAGTCTGGTCTATTTCATCTTCGATAACTGTTTCATAAATTGGCAGGTCTACCACTTTGGTATCTGCCGATAGTGATTTCTGGATACTCAATAAAGAATCCTGCGCACGGGGGAATAAAACGATCTGGCCAGCTACCAGCGGTGCAAATTCTTCCGCTACTTCGGTAATATCACCAGTTTCGCCAACAAAATCTGCCAGGTGGCCATATTTGCGCAACGCATCTTCAGACCCCCTGCCCACTACTCCAAACTTTACATGTTTAGGCAGCACAGGCTTTAGTTTAAAAAAGTATTCCACTCCATTGCGACTGCTAAAAAATATCCAGTCTATATGTTTCAGGTAAAAAGGATCCAGTACGTTCACGATAGGAAAAGTACGGATCAGCGATCTGCCTTCAATTTCAATATTATTTTTTTCAAGGGCCCTTCTAAAGTAGTTATGTTCACCAATTTCACGTGAGATAAACACCTTCGAAGGCTTTTTTCTGTTTACATCAAATTTGGCAACAATTTTCTCGGCAAGCCCTTCCAGACTGTCTACGCGAAGAAATAACCGGTCAGGGAAGTCATCGCCGGTTAAAGCTTTAGAAGTCCATACCTCATATTTGCCATTTTCTTTTTTGCAATAGCAGCCAAGCGGCATATGACAGCCTCCTTCAAAAAGGTTAAGTACTTTTCGTTCAACAGCAATCGAAGCGGCAACATCCGCATCATTAATCTGTTGAAGTAAATCATACAATTCTTTATCGTTTTCCCTGATTTGAATGGCCAGCACACCTTGCGCAGGTGCAGGCACCAGTTCGGTGGGATCAATCACTTCCATATGAAACTCAGAAAGGTCAAGATTTAAACGGGCAACCCCCGCTTTTGCAAGCAGGATGGCGTCATAATTTTCGTCCCTTAATTTCTGAATACGGGTATTGATATTTCCACGCAGGTCTTCTATATTGAGGTCGGTACGTAAAGCCAGTAACTGTGCTTTGCGCCTGTTGGACGAAGTACCTACCTGTGCCCCTGTTTTCAAAGAAAGTTTTTGGGTAACATCTACACAGTCTTTCAGTATCAGCAATAATTCGGACGGGTCTTCACGTTCAGATACTGCTGCAATGATTAAGCCCGGAGGGTTAGTAGTAGGAAGATCTTTATGGGAGTGTACTGCGATATCTATTTTGCTATACAGTAGTTCTTCTTCCAGCTCCTTTGTAAAAAAACCTTTCCCTTCAAGCTTGTCCAGCCTAAGGTTAAGAATTTTATCACCTTGCGTTTTAATGATCTTCAGTTCAGATTCAACACCAATTTCAGCGAGTCTGTCTTTTGTGAAATTTGCTTGCCATAAGGCCAGGTCACTGCCTCTGGTACCGATAATAAGTTTTTTCATCAAGGTATATATATTTTTAACGGTGATGAAGCTTGCATAAGCCTTTCAATTGATGTTTTAGTTCAGCGAATGTCAGGTATCACGTATTTAGATTAGCGCAAATTTAACCTAAAAGATTTATAGAGTTAAATAATAAAAAAATAATGTATTTGCAGTGACTAATGGCGTTTAGGCCTAACTGTTGTTTACCAAAATTTCCTTTGCCATGACCATCGGCACGCTGATGTATTTTTTCTCCATATAATCCATTACACGTTCAAGAACCAGTCGGGAGTTTTCGTCCAGGGTGTTGATCTCATCCGCAAAAACAATGTCCATTGCTTTACTTTTAATGGCTTTTATTTTTTGGGGAACCTCACTCATGGCAATTTCGATTTTGCGCTGGCGAAGGTCAAGATCAAATTCTTTGATGTTCTGATCAATGATTTGCTCTGCACTTATCAGTTCGTCATAACGTTCCTGAATATTTTTGCGGGCAATTTCCTTTAATGACTCCACTTCAATATAGTGGACCGGGAAATTTTTAATTACCGAAGGGGCGACGTCATTTGGTATGGCAAGATCTACAATCACCTTTTTACCTGTATCTCCTTTTAATAATTTACGGTAAAGTTCTTCAGTAATGATCGGTTCAGTAGCACCTGTACAGGTGATGATCACATCAAAGCCCTCATTAAAGTTCTCCAATTCTGACAACGAATAGGCCGTACCATTCAAATCTTTTGCAAGACTTTCAGCATTGGCCACCGTTCTGTTAAAAATAGAGAAGTTGGAGTATTTATGTTTTTTTAGATATTGGGCAAGGTTTTTATTCGTTTCACCTGCACCAATAATCAGCAACCTTGAGTTGGCTGTGATCGTGAGGTCACGTAATTTACGGTAAGCCAGGGAAACTACAGATACCGGATTTTTTGAAATATTGGTATGGGTATAAACTTCTTTGGCGGTTTTTACTACACGGTTCATAATCATCCGCATATAATCGGCCGTGAAACCAGAAAGCCGGCAAGCCTCATAGGCACGGCGAACCTGTGCAAGTATTTCTTTCTCCCCCACTACCAGACTCTCCAGTGAACAAGAGGTGCGCAACAAGTGATTAAAGGCTTCTACCTGCTCATAAATGGAAACATTTTCAATAAATCTATCCATATACTCTTCTGGCAGGCCCATATCCAATACAGTAAGGAAACGCAAAATAAATTCGCGGTCCAGTTCGCGTCCCGTTGTAAAAACAAATTCTACACGATTACAAGTACCGATATAAAAGATTTCCTTAACATCCAATACTTGTTGAATATTCTTTAGTCTGTCATCCAGTGTCTGCTCGCATATAACTAATTTACCTAATGATTTCAGGTCAATCTGTTTATGTGTGAAAGCAAGTATCTTTAAATATTCCAAGGTGGGTTAGAGTTATTTTCTTAGTGCGAACAAAAGTAACAAGACGTCCAGTATGGTCTGTCATTATGCTGTAATTAAGACTAATTTAGAAAGATTTTAAATTGAGGGAAATATACACGAAACAAGACGGTTGTATGTTTGTTACTACAAGTATAAGATACAGAGAGGCAAATATGATAAAAAACGAGCAATTTATTTTGTCTGGAGCGGGAGACAAAACCATATCAGGAGATGTCACTTTTGATGATAATTCCGCTAATCAACCAAGTATCCTCTTTATACCCGGCTTTAAAGGTTTTAAAGACTGGGGAGCGCATAATCTTGTTGCAGGACGTTTCGCAGCAGAAGGTTACCGTTATTTCAAATTTAATTTCAGCCATAGTGGTGTAAAGCCAGACCATCCGGGAGATGTAACAGACCTGGAGGCCTTTGCTGCGAATACCATCAGCATGGAGTTGAAAGACCTTGACACAGCCATCAATTATATCAAACATACCTACCCTTTAACACCACTTTTTGTAATAGGACATAGCAAAGGTGGCGGATTAGCTATTCTGAGGGGCGCAGGCGATTCCCGTATAAATAAGGTTATTACCTGGTCTGCTATCGCTGATTTTAGCTCACTGTGGAAAAAGGAACAGGAAAAAGATTGGCTGGAAACAGGAAGGCTCTATGTAGAAAACGCCAGGACAAAAGAAAAAATGCCACTTAACAGTACTTTGCTCCAGGATTATAATGCCAATAAAGACGACTTTAATATTCTACATGCAGCTTCCACCATTAGCATACCGTGGCTGATACTTCACGGTGACGAGGATATAAATGTCCCCTTCAGTGTGGCACAGCAACTTGCACAGGTACAAACCAGGGCAAAGCTACAGAAGATACAGGGAGCCAATCATGTTTTTGGTGCCTCTCATCCTTATACCAAAAATGATTTGCCTGATGCATTACAAGAAGTATTCGAAAAAACACTCGCCTTTATTAAAGAAGTCTAGTTTTATTTTGCCTCAGTCCAGTTGCCGTCTTCCCTGATCAGATCAATCAGGGCGTCCAAAGCCAGCGCTGCACTGACATTCTTTTTTACCACCTCTTTACCACGGTACAAAGTAATTTTATCCGGACCGGCACCAACATAACCATAATCGGCATCAGCCATTTCACCAGGTCCGTTTACGATGCAGCCCATAATACCGATTTTTATTCCCTTCAAATGGTCTGTCCTTGAACGGATCAGCTGAGTTGTTTCCTGTAAATCAAAAAGCGTTCTTCCACAACTTGGGCAAGAAATATATTCCGCTTTAGAGATCCGTGTACGGGTTGCCTGTAGAATGATAAAACTCACGGCATTAATTGTCGACAAGTCAATGCTTTTAGGGGCGTCGATCCAAACACCATCGCCAAAACCATCAGTAAACAAAGCTCCCAGATCCGTTGCTGCAAAGAGTGTGAGGTCGTCTGCATTAGTTTCAGTGTAACTTCGTTTAACAATCACTGGAATTTGGATATCATTTTCAAGCAGCTCAACAAAGAAAGTACGCTGTTCTGCCATTCCATGCGAAGCAGATGTTTCCAATACAATCACAGCAGTATTATCAAGTAATTGCAGCGAGGAAATATCATATTCTCCGGCGTTTACAATTACCAGGTTTAACAGGTTATCTTTAACAGCGGTAGCTGCAAAATCTTTCAGTTTTAACAAGGGGTGGCAATTGGTTTTATCTTTTAATGCAAGCCATGTATTATAGTTGTAGATCTGCTGCAGGTTCCCTGGAAACGAGAATGAAGGCAGTTCATCACCCAGATATACCAGGTCACAAGCCTGGTCGGCCATATTGTATTTATCCAAACCGGCACTGTATTTATATCCAGCATCCATTAAAAAATAAGGGTCCTTCAGGTTTTTCGAAGACACATCAAGCATCACCACCGGATGATGGTGTCCGCCAATATGTTGTACTTGCTGTGTTACCCTCCTGCTATAAGCAAATGGGCTATAAGGCAGTTCCCTTACAACTATACTTTCATTAAGTACAGGAATTGCTGCAAGTACAGGAACTTCTGCACGTTTTACATAACGGTCTGCCAGGGTTTTAGCAACCGGTGCTTCAAACTCAGGATCTTCAGTAAGCGAAACCCTGATGGTATCACCAAGGCCATCTTCGAGTAAAGTACCAATTCCAACAGCAGATTTAATTCTTCCATCATCGCCGTCCCCAGCTTCAGTTACGCCGAGGTGCAAAGGATAGTTCATTCCTTCCTTTACCATTGTTTGTACCAGTAAGCGGTAGGCCTGTACCATTACCTGCGTATTACTGGCTTTCATAGAAATCACCAGATTATAATAATGGAGGTCTTCGCACATCCTGATAAATTCCATGGCCGACTCCACCATGCCGCGGGGGGTATCCCCATATTGGCTCATAATCCGATCAGACAGAGACCCGTGGTTAGTACCAATACGCATCGCCGTACCATACTCTTTACATATTTTCACCAGAGGCGAAAATTTCTTATAAATGCGTTCCAGTTCCGCCTGATAGGCCAGCTGGGTATATTCTATATTTTCAAAACGTTTTTTATCTGCATAGTTACCCGGGTTGATACGTACCTTTTCCACTATCCGGGCGGCAGATTCAGCTGCATTAGGTGTAAAATGGATATCAGCTACCAATGGCACGTTATACCCCCTTGCACGCAATTCTTTTTTGATCACTGCCAGGTTTTCTGCCTCTTTCATACTTGGGGCAGTAATACGCACATATTCGCAACCGGACTCTACCATCCTGATTGTTTGCTCAACAGTACCTAGCGTATTCATTGTGTCTGTGGTGGTCATGGATTGTATCCTGATCGGGTTCAACCCTCCCATTGGTACATCTCCAATATGAACTTCACGCGTTAAAAACCTGGAATATTGGTTCAAATTATTGCAATATAGTCCGGCTAAATCCTTTTGTATTGATACGTTTTCCATGCGCTGCAAAGATAAAGATTAAATCAATCGATCTTTAATAACTAAAGTGTTTGCCGCAATATCATGCCAACATTGTTGCTTTTTATTGAGAAAACTATAGAGGTATCCAAAGAATAGTGGCAGTACAGACAATATTTTTGCCCCGTTCCTAACCAGCGAAATAAATAAAGTGATCTTCCTTCCGCCCATATCAGTCACTTTAATATTTAATATTTTTTTGCCAATTGTGCCTTGCCATGATGAACACTCTGTAAAAACCCCATAGATAAACCTGAAGACCGGCACCGCTGGGAGAAATAACAAAGCGATCATTATCCTTTCATCTTTACCTGCTATAAAAAGAAAACTGATCAGGATAAAGATGATATAAACCAGCAGCAAAATAAAATAGTCAATTACCGAAGCCAGCAGGCGCTGGTCAAATGAAGCAAAATATTGTGGTATGGCCTGTTGGTAGGCAAAACCAAGAAGCGCACGTAGTTCCGGGAACTCGTGCGCTTCTTTATAATCATCCATACCTGGCTTTCTTAAAAAGGTGCCAGGCAGGATATTCATCTTTTTCAGGCTGTCTAAATCATAAGGGCCCTGAGGCTTACCGTTTACAACAACTGTATATTCTTTTTGAGGTTCCAATTGACTTTAATATCTGTTCACCTCAAAATTACTCAATCCACCGTCCAGATTAATAAAAATCTTTTTCGTTGATGTTTTATAGTTAGAGGTTTCGTAGTTACCATTGTCAATCTTTACAAAGTCAGGAAAATCTTTTGCAGACAAACCTGTTTTTGTTCTGATCCTGCAACCTGAACTTTCCGGAACATTAATTTTCACATCTGCTACCCCTGTTTTAACCGTTACATCAGTGATCGGGAGCTTAGAACCCACTTTAATATCAATTGAAGCTGCACCACCATCAAAGCGAAAACTGCGCATCTTGTAGTCTTCCATATCGAGTTTCACTTCACCGGCACCCATATTCATATTGATGTTCCACTCTGGTTTTTTGTTCAGTTTCAGGTCTACATCATTACCGCCGTCGCCAAGCGACCACTTGTTGTTTTTTTCTTTCATTTTGAAAGTCAGGGTGGTCACCGAATCAGATACTTCCCTTTGCAGGATGAAATTACCATTCCTGCGTTCAACATCTGCCTGGATCAGGCTATCGGTTCCACCTTTAAGATCAAAGGATGTACCTCCGCCAGAAATGTTCAGGACAGTCTTCTTCAAACTATCTGCAGGTATAAGGGCCTCCGCGAAGGTTAGTTTGTCGCTATGTTCATCTTCTTTATCGTCGTCAATATCAATATCAAAGTCTTTACTGAAGTTATTTGCTACCCATGATTTACTCGCAGGAGGCTGCTGCCCCTTGTAGAACACCACACCAAGCATAACTACCAGTACACCCAGGCTGATCATATTTCCAACCTGCGACTTATTTTTGTTGAACAGGATATTGATACCTGAGATGATCAGGAATACAGGCCAGAAACTCCATACGTTTCTCCAGTAAAAATCAATCACATTAAAGTTTTCCAACAACAGTACCAATCCTACAAACAGTAGTATTATACCCCACATTACTCTATTCAATTTCATAACAATAGCTTTTAAATATCAACCGGCCAATTGCGTAAATCCGTTCAGGGCCAGCTTGTTTATATTATTCTTTAGTATCAAATACTGTTTAAATCTGGTCCTTAGGTTCTTCCTTTGGCAAATCCTGACTAAAATCCCCAGGTTTCTTCTCTGTAAAGGCAGTTGGCTCTTCCGTATTTGCGGCCGCTTCGTCCTGCTCACGTTTCCAGTCTTCCCAGGTATTTTTCCTTTTGGCTTTAAGGATAAAACTCAGGCCTATTGCTACAAATACCAATGGCCATAATTTACCTAACCTAAACCAATAAGGGATGATGTCAAATTCATTCATTAAAAAATACAAACCTATAACCAGCAGGAATAATCCCCCGACAGTTCTACCTGTATCGTTATTCTTTGGGAGTGTTTTAAAATCCACAGGATTTTGCCATCCAAAGTTAGTATCCGGGTTGCTCTGTGGCCCTGCACTCTGTTCCTGACCAAATGGATTTGGCTGGCCGAAAGGTGGTGGATTGAATCCAACAGGAGGCTCCTTTTTAAAATAATCATTGAATTTTGAAAACTTAGCGGCAGGATCATTATTCACAGGTACAACTATCCACATTACCAGGTAAACCAGTATTCCTGTACCAACCAAAAAGATAGTAGACAGTACAAATAACAATCTGATAATAGTCACATCTACCTGCATATACGCTGCTAACCCTGATGAAACGCCGGCAATTACCTTGTCGTGTTCGTTTCTTAACAATCTGTTTTCCATATAATCCTCTCTTTATTAAGCGTTAAAATTTAACGGCTTTATAATCATCTCATCAACATTTACTCCACTGCTTAAGTTCAGTATTGTATATAAAGAACTGGCGATATCTTCAGGCTGTACAAAACGCTCTGCTGGAATTGTTGTTCCTTCCCAGGACGGAGTGAGTGTAGAACCAGGCAAAATTGCCGTTACTTTAACGTTGTATTTGGATAACTCTTGCCGTAATACATTGTTAAGACTGAGCAATGCTGATTTAGTTACAGTATAACTTCCGGCATTTTCTACAATTTCTTTGCTGGCGATAGAACAGATGTTAAATATGTGTCCATTGCCCCTGCTGCGCATTATCTTACCAAAATATTTTGATAAGTAATACGCGGCATTGAGGTTTAGCAGGAGCTGGTCTTCAAAAACACTGTCTTCTTCATCTAACAAGTTACCAGGATTAAAAGCACCTGCATTGTTTACCAGCACATCACCATAACCAAACATCGCTTCAGTTTGTTCACAGAAATTGTAAAGCTCGTCCTTGCGACTGCAGTCTATGGCCATGGAGAAAATCCTGACCCCGCTATCGGCCAATTCCACTTTCAGGGCAGCCAATTCTTTCTCAGTCCTTGCACATATCGCCAGGTTATAACCTGATTGCGCGAGTTTAACTGCAATAGCTTTGCCTATTCCCTTTGTAGCACCTGTTATAATTGCATTCATATCCCTAAATAGCAGTTTTTTTTAAGAAATAAAGAAAGCCACAACAATTTTTGTTGTTTCTTTGTAGTAATATAGTAATTATACCCTAGCTAATTCTCACCTAATGAATTTCACCAATTTTGGTAAATACCTGTTATTGCTGAAGGCAGTTTTCAGAAAGCCTGAAAAAATTAAAATATATATGAAGGCCATTTTTCAGCAAATGGACTTTGTTGGAGTTGGTTCTCTTGGCTTAATTGCTATCATTTCTACTTTCATTGGTGCCGTTATGACACTGCAGATCGCTTTCCAGCTGGTGAGTGATTTCATTCCAAAAACGATTATAGGTTCTGTTAACAGGGATTCAAGTATCCTTGAGTTGAGCCCAACCATCACCGCAATTGTACTCGCGGGAAAGATAGGTTCCGCTATTTCATCAGAAATTGGAACAATGAGGGTGAGCGAGCAGATAGATGCACTCGAGATCATGGGAATTAATTCTCCCGGTTACCTGATCCTACCCAAACTTATTGCAGGTATAACAATGGTTCCCGTATTGGTAATTTGTTCTATGTTTTTAAGTATTGGCGGAGGTTTTTTAGGCGGAACGTTATCAGGTGCAGTATCACCATCAGAATATATCCAGGGTATCACAACAGATTTTAATCCCTACACCATTGTAGTAGCACTCGTTAAAGCATTTGTGTTTGGATTTATTATCACCACTGTGCCTGCTTACGAAGGATTTTACGTTAAAGGCGGTGCACTTGAAGTTGCCCAGGCCAGCACTAGGGCGGTTGTAGTAAGCTGTATCAGCATCCTTGCCTGTGATTACATTGTAACCCAGTTATTACTATGATCGAAATCAAAGACATTGAGAAATCCTTCGGATCAAATACGGTTCTTAAAGGTATATCCGCAACTTTTCAGGAAGGTGTTACCAATTTAATCATCGGTGGATCGGGATCTGGTAAGACTACATTGCTGAAATGTATGGTAGGATTACAAACGCCTGAAAAGGGAAGCGTTCAGTATGACGGACGTGAATTTACCCAAATGGATTTTGAACAGCGTATCGAAATCCGTAAGGAAATTGGCATGTTATTTCAGGGTTCTGCCCTTTTTGACTCCATGACGGTGGAAGAAAACATTATGTTTCCATTGAATATGTTTACAGACCAGTCTTTCAAAGAGAAACAGGAACGTGCAAATTTTTGTCTGGAACGTGTAAACCTTGAAGGTAAAAACAAACTATTCCCGGCAGAGTTGTCTGGAGGGATGAAGAAACGTGTTGGGATTGCCAGGGCCATTGCCATGAATCCAAAATACCTTTTTTGTGACGAACCCAATTCAGGACTTGATCCAAAAACGTCAATTGTAATTGACGAACTGATCAAGGAGATTACTGAAGAATACAATACTACAACTATAGTGGTTACCCATGATATGAACTCTGTAATGGGGATTGGCGACTATATACTCTTTCTTCATGAAGGTAAAAAATTCTGGGAAGGCTCCAATAAAGAAATTGCCCATACAGATATTGAGGAACTGAATGATTTTGTTTTTGCCAGCCGGTTCATGAAAGCTGCCAAGAAAAATTTTTAATAACACTAGTACTATATACATTTTATGATAAGCCTATTAACGCCCACCCACTGGAAAGATTATGAGTTGATTGATTGTGGTGATTTTGAAAAACTGGAACGTTTTGGTAACCTTATCCTGTCAAGACCTGAGCCACAGGCGGTATGGAAAAAGACGCTCAATGAGCAGGAATGGAAAAAAAGAACCCATATCCGCTTCAAAGGACGTTCTGCAACTTCAGGCGAATGGGTAAAGTCATCTCCGCATTTACCAGACCGCTGGAATGTAGAATACCAGAATGATGAAGTAAAGATCAACCTGCGCCTGGGACTAACTTCCTTTAAACACGTTGGTGTTTTCCCTGAGCAGGCAGTAAACTGGGATTATATCTCATCTTCCATTAAAAAGTTTAAAAAACCAAGCCCTAAAGTACTCAACCTATTTGCGTATACCGGTGCAGCGTCTTTAATAGCAAAGGCTGCTGGTGCAGATACTACCCACGTAGACTCTATCAAACAGGTGGTAAACTGGGCAAACGAAAATCAGGAGCTCTCGCAACTGAAGGATGTAAGATGGGTAGTTGAAGATGCGCTGAAATTTGTGCAGCGTGAACTCAAACGTGGTAAAAAATACAATGGTATTATTCTTGACCCTCCTGCTTTCGGCCATGGCCCAAATGGTGAGAAATGGAAATTAGAGGACCATATACAGGAAATGATGCATGACGTAGTTCAGTTACTGGATGAGGAGGAACACTTTCTGATCCTCAACACTTATTCATTGGGATTCTCTTCTGTCATTGTAGAAAACCTCATAAAAACATCTTTTCCTCAAGTGCAGAATCTGGAAACAGGAGAATTATATCTGCAGGCCACTTCTGGGATTAAACTGCCACTGGGTGTTTTTGGCAAATTCAACACTTTTTCTTCTTAACAAAATAATGGGCCTGATTTGCCAATGGCAAATCAGGTTAAATGACCTGGCACCTGGATCTTAAGGGATTGCGTCTGTAGCCCGAAGGATGGTATATTGAATGATAGGCCGTCCCCTGGAACCGCCCCCTAAAAAGCTCAGCTTATAAATATTACCTGCTTTATCTTTAACCAGATAAAACCTGTCAATCTTGATAGATAAGGTACCTGGAAGGGACGACGGAAGGTTTCTCCAGTTCGTTCCAATCACATCCCTATTGTTGGAGAAGGTAATACCAGTCAGATTCTCTTCTTTAAAATTTCTATAGTTTTTTGTGGTATCTGCACCGAAAATAACTTCAGCAGCAGTTACACCACCCATAAAGTTGATCTGTACAAAATCAGGTTCTGCCCTTACCTTTGAAGTTTCTGCAACTTTATAGGTATTGATCCCCCAGGAGATATCCCATAACTTTTTTGCCGGTTCATAACTTGATGTGGACGTAGCAAAAGAACCATATGTAAAATTGAACGATGCATCTTTTGTTACCGTGATTGTTCTATAGGTCTGGTCAGGAAGGTTGCCATAGGTGACCGTATACCCATTGCTGGTTGTCGAACGGTCGATACGCATCTTAATCCATTTAGTATATGCTGTTGTTGTTCCAGTTCCGCGTTTTAGAATGTAAACTTTATTTTCCGAATTAACTGCAGAAATAGCTTTAATCACTGTTCCAGCAAGGTACGCAGTAGAGTCGCCTTGAACCGGATCAATAGTAGTTGGATCGCCAGTAGCATCCAGTGCCAACTTGTTGAACAGGGTTGTAGTGCTGTCCGCAAGCGTTACATCATTGAGGTCAGTTTTGTCCGATGCTACTACCGTTGCGCCTACTGCATTATTGATAATGACCCTAAAATCTGCCGTACCACAGTAAAAGCCCAGGTCCCAGGTTGAGCGTAATACCGCAGGATGCGAGTCTTTGCTAAAATCCAGAAACACGGTATTGTAGGCGCTATCACCCCTTTCAATATTATATATCCCCTGGAAAGTCGTCGTATCACCTCCAGACGGTGCAATCAGGTTGAATTTAATCTCGTCTTTTTTACACCCTAACCAGGCAAAAAGCAAATAACTAAAGACTAAGGCAACCGCATATCTACTTATTATTTTCATGTATGTTCTGTATGGGTAACAACGCGTAAATATAAGACTCCTGTATAAGAGTTGCACACAAATTCAGCTTTTACAATTGCAACCCTGTCTATTATTAGCTAATAAAATTCATAATCAATTTAAGATTGTTATACTTGTAGAAAGATTTGTCAGTTGAATGTGTAGTTTTGCACAACTTTAAAAAACACTTTACACCCTTAATACACCTATGAAAATACCTAAGTTAGCAGGAACATTACTTATTGCATTTACATCTATTGCTTTATTTGCAAATTGTACATCCAATTCAACCAAGAACGTAGAAAAAACAAAAACCACAGTGACTGCGTCTGGCGATACCATAGAAGGTGCCACAGAAGATACCACCCGTACACCAATTGATACTGCTAAATATAAAGCTGCATTAAAGAAAATTGCAAACGGAGATACAACTGGCAGGTGGCCGGTAAAAAACCAGCCTTACCCATTGGCCGGCGCCATACTTCCATTCAAAAGAATTGTAGTTTATTATGGTAATCTGCATTCTAAAAAGATGGGTGCACTTGGTGAATATCCGCCAAAAGAAATGTGGAGCCGTTTACTGGTAGAAGTGAAGAAATGGGAAAAGGCAGACCCTTCAATGCCAGTACAAGCCGGTGTGCATTATATTGCAGCTGTAGCAAGTGGTACCCCTGGAAAAGATGGAAAATACATCAACAGAATGGGTAATGCCCAGATTGATTCTGTTATTAAGATTGCAAAAATGCATAACGGTATTGTATTCCTTGATCTTCAGGTGGCTTTAAGTAATATTAAAGATGAACTTCCAAGGATAGATAAATACCTGCAAATGCCGAACGTACATTTAGGTATCGACCCGGAATTTTCTATGAAAGGTGGCGCAAGACCTGGTACCAAAATTGGAACGTATGACGCAGCAGACATTAACTACTGTTCACAGTACCTGGTAAATTTGGTTAAGAAATACAATTTGCCTCCAAAAGTATTTACCGTTCACCGTTTCACAAAAAAGATGGTAACCAACTATCAGAATATCAAATTACACCCTGAAGTTCAGATTGTAATGCACATGGACGGATGGGGACAACCTGATTTGAAAATTGGAACTTACCGTTATTTCATCCAAAACGAACCGGTGCAGTTTACAGGATTTAAGTTGTTCTACAAAAACGACTTGAAAAAGGAACCACACAGATTAATGACTCCTGAGGAGTTATTGAAACTGAAACCAGCTCCGATCTATATCCAATACCAATAGATATTATACGCATTTAAACAGGCCATATCAAATGTTGATGTGGCCTGTTTTGGTTATTAGCTCATTGAGGGGAACGAGATACCCTTAATTTTTCTGAACAACTCAACCGCATAGATATCCGTCATACCCGAAACAAAATCCAGCACACACTGAATTTTGGTATATACATCAGTTTCTTTGGTCAGAAATTGTTTAGGAATCAGTTCTACCAGCTTTTTGTGGTATTTTGATTCATTCTGCAGATAGGCAGGTATAAATTCTTCCAGTAATCCGCCCATTACCTGGTAACCCGCAACTTCTATTTGCACTACGGATGAATAGTTGTAAATCTTTTTTATCGATATCCTTTCAATTTCTTTCATAGTAGAAAGAAAGGGTTCATCTATCGCATCCATTAAACTCTGGTTGAAGTCGCCCTTTAAAATGGTTTGCTGCTGCTGATAGAACACTGCAGAACATTGTCCAATTAGTGTGCTAATCGATTTCGCCCTCATCAGTGTGATCTTGGCATCATCGTCTTCCATATCTGCTAAACGGGCAGGTAATCTGGCATCATTACACAAGGGCAATAATAGATGTTCAACTTCCTGATAGGAAAGAATTTTTAAACGATGTGCGTCTTCAAGGTCGATAATATTGTAGCAGATGTCATCTGCCGCTTCAACAAGGTAAACCAATGGATGACGTTTATATACCATTGGCTCATCCTGCACCTTAATCAGGTCCATTTCAAGGGCAATTTTTTCAAACCCTTCTTGTTCTGACTGAAAGAAACCGTATTTTTTGGTATAGATATTCTTTTTGTTGTTCGCTAAAGATGCACATGGATATTTAGCTATGGATGCCAGTGTTGCATAAGTGAGTGCAAAGCCTCCGGTACCCTTTCCTGCAAAAGGATGCGTAAGGATGCGCAAGGCATTGGCATTTCCTTCAAAGTTGATAAGATCCTGCCATTGTGCTGCATTTACCTTATCCTGATAGACCTTTCCGTCCCCATTGGTAAAGTAATGTGAAATCGCAGACTCACCCGAGTGTCCAAAAGCCGGATTACCAAGATCATGGGCCAGGCAGGCCGAGGCAATGATGTTACCAACTTCAAGCAACAGCGGACAACGTTCGTCTATGTTGTCATCGGTTTCTTTCATTTTATTATAAAAGATAGTTCCGAGCGACCGTCCTACGCTGGCAACCTCCAGACTATGTGTTAACCTGTTGTGTACAAACACACTTCCAGGTAAAGGAAACACCTGCGTTTTATTCTGTAACCTTCTAAATGGTGAAGAAAAGATGATTCTGTCATAATCCCGCTGAAACTCTGAACGTGCTTCTTTTTGATTTCCTGCAAATCTATATTCGTTTCCCCAGCGTTTAGCCGACAGTAAGTTTTCCCAGTTCATATGTATATTCAAGTAATCGTATTGTTATCTGATGCTTTGTAATTTGGATTGATCCGTTTCCAAAGATGGCAAAAAAAAAATAGTCAACTATTGCTGATTTAAGCTTCATGTACGGTGATGAAAATGTAAATATTGAAGGTTTGAACGCAGACGGAATTAGAAGCGTAAGAAATATTTCACTTGCAAGTTGTGTGAATCAATAAAATTTAAATAATTTGGGGGATGCAAGATTTCCCACTTTACTTTGAATTAGGCTGGCAGCACATATTGGATTGGAAAGGTTATGATCATATACTTTTCGTGATGGTCTTATGCGGCACTTATCTGTTATCAGACTGGAGGAAAGTATTAATTTTAGTAACAGCTTTTACTATTGGTCACAGCATTACATTAGCGCTTAGTGTGTTCAAAATCATCCATGTAAAAACCGATTTGATCGAATTTTTAATACCAGTAACTATACTTGTAACAGCAGCATCAAACATTCTCGCCGGCAAATCAAAACCGAAGGGGCTATATTTGAAATATGCATTTGCATTGTTCTTTGGACTAATCCACGGGCTGGGCTTTTCAAACTATCTCAACAGCCTCCTTGGCAAAAGCACCAATATAGTTGCGGAGCTGTTTGCCTTCAATGTTGGGCTTGAATTTGGTCAGATCATCATTGTATCGGGGATATTGATCTTCTCTTTTCTTCTTCTTAACGTTTTTAAAGTTAAAAAATGGGACTGGACATTCTTTCTGTCCTCAGCAATATTCGGTATATCATTTATTATGGCAGCGGAACGCTGGCCTGGCTTATTCTTTTAGAATAAACCAAGCTGTCCTGTGTCATCAATATCCAGATCGTCTGGATTTGTGATTTCCAATTTTATATCCTTTTTCGCTGCGCCTTCCTTTGTTACCTTACTTTTACCATCGCTTGATTTCTTAGCCTTAGATGCCGGTTTCGCAACCGGAGGTTTTGATTCTTCTTGTGCCTCAGGTTGTCCATCTGTTACAATAATTTCAGCACCACTATCATCCGGTGTAACGTGTTGAACTTCTTCCTCCACTACAGTTTGGGTTTCTTCCTCTGCTAGAGCCTGAGTTTCTTCCTCTACAAAAGCCGGTTGCTCTTCCAGTTCTACCACAGGTTCTGGAACAGTTACCGACTCATCTACAATATCCTGCAATACTGCAGTTTCTGATTTTGTATTAATGGCAGCAGGTCCATCTTCAACAGCTGCACCTGCATTTTCCTGAGTATCAAAAAGCACTGGTTCCTGAATAACTTCTTCTTCAAGGCTCGGTTCAATTTCCTCGTTGTTACTGATCCTGATTTCTTTTACATCATGTTGAGAGAGGCGGTTACCATTTGCTTTAATTCCTTTAACATCAATAAAGTCCGCAAGCAGAATTTCCAGTGTTTCAGGGATCTGGGTTTTACCTTTTAGCACATCAACAGTAATTGTTGCGGCTGGGTTACTGGTCAGGTAAATGAATTTTGATCCGGCCTCTTCGCTGATCAGGCTTTGTTTTCTTCCAATAGCTATTGGCTCAAACACAAAACGTTTGATAAAATAGTTCCTGGCTTTACCTTCAAACTGCACAACCGTAAAAGGTTTTTCAGGATCATACTTCTGTATGAGCAGCAGATCTGCATCGAAGTGGTTGCTCAGTTCAAAAGAGCTTAGTTCATACCAGCCTTCCTTATGGACCTGAAGTATTTTATCATCTCCGTCAAATTCGCCCAGGTATTTACCCCTGCCGTCAACGTTAAGTCTTCTTAACAGTTCATCATACCATATTTTTAGTCCAGATAACGTAGATACGCCCTTACTCTTAAACAGAATCTTTTTTACCGGATACTTAGAAACAATATTTCCCTGCGAGGCACGGCCTTTAATGGCGATATCTGCAAAATCCACATCAAACTGCAATTTTTTCAGCTTAGTATGCGGTTTAAGCATTACTGTGATCACTTCTCCCTCGCCATTCGGGTTTGGCGTAAAATACAATACTTTAGAGCCCTTTGTCCCCTTGGTAAGATCATACTCCTTATCGCGTGTAATGCCCATTACAGCAAAACGCTTGATATATGACACACCACTCGCCCCATCTTTATAAATCAGGTTATAAATGGTACGTTCATCGTTTTTCTTGAACACATGTGCGTGGATGATGCCTTTGCCCACAAAGGTTTTGTCGGCCACCTTGGTAATAATACACTTTCCATCTTCCCTGAAAACGATAATTTCATCCAGATCTGAACAATCCGCAATAAATTCATCCTTTTTCAAGCCTGTGCCTATAAAACCATCCTCGCGGTTCATATAGAGTTTCACATTGGCAAGCGCAACTTTTGACGCTTCTACCCTATCAAACAAACGGATTTCAGTTTTACGTTCCCTGCCTTTGCCGTATTTATCTTTTAAACGCTGGTACCAGGCAATGGCATAATCAGTCAGGTGTTTCAAATGGTTTTTCACCACTTTGATCTCATCAGCGAGGGCTTTCATCTGATCATCCGCTTTTTTCACATCAAAGCGGGTAATGCTGCTCATTGGTTTATCAATCAGCTTTTTAAAATCTTCAGGTAAGATCTCCCTGTATAATTGTTCTTTAAACGGTGCAAATAGCAAGTTCAAAACGCCCACAACCATCTCAAAGTTATTTGAGTTTTCGTAGTCGGCATTTTTATACATCCCTTCCTGTATGAAGATTTTTAACAAAGAGCTGAAAAATATCTTTTCCTGCAACTCATGCAGTTTGATCTCCAGTTCCTGTTTAAGCAGCTGTTTGGTATTGTGCGTATTTTCAACAAGAATATCGTTGACACTTAAAAACTGCGGCTTATCATCTTTAATGATACAAGTGTTTGGCGAAATAGAGACTTCACACGAAGTAAAAGCGTACAGCGCATCAATAGTCACATCCGGAGATATGCCTGGTGCCAGTTGTATCACAATTTCTACATGTGCAGCCGTGTTGTCTTCAATTTTCTTAATCTTGATTTTACCCTTGTCATTAGCAGAAAGAATACTGTCAATCACAGAACCAGTGGTGGTGCTATATGGAATTTCGGTAATTACCAGTGTTTTTTTATCTTTCTCGGTGATCTTGGCACGTACCCTGATCTTACCACCACGCATCCCTTCATTGTAGGCAGAAAAATCGGCCATCCCACCGGTAAAAAAATCGGGAAGGATATTTGGGCGGCTGCCTTTCAGAACTTCTATAGAAGCATCAAGCAGTTCAATAAAATTATGCGGCATTACCTTAGTAGCCAGTCCCACAGCAATTCCTTCAGCTCCCTGTGCAAGCAGCAGAGGGAATTTTACAGGCAGTGTAAGGGGCTCATTGTTACGGCCGTCATAACTCAGTTGCCAGATGGTTGTATCTGAATTAAAGACTACCTCGTTGGCAAACTTTGAGAGTCGGGCCTCAATATAACGCGGAGCGGCAGCACTGTCGCCGGTAATCGGGTCTCCCCAGTTCCCCTGGCAGTCAATCAGCAAATCTTTTTGGCCAATTTGCACCATGGCATCGCCGATAGAGGCATCCCCATGCGGATGGTATTTCATAGTATTCCCGATCACATTTGCAGCCTTATTGAAACGTCCGTCGTCCATCTCTTTCAGCGAATGCATAATTCTTCGCTGAACAGGTTTCAAGCCGTCGTTAATATGTGGTACTGCCCGGTCTAAAATTACATAAGAGGCATAATCGAGGAACCAGTTTTCGTAAAGTCCGTTGATGGGGATTACGGTATGTTTTGTCTCTTCGTTTATGTTATTATCTAATTCGTCGCTCATTAAGAAAGGATTTTTGTGGTGTAAATATAAGTCATCCCATCATATTTTCAGAACACAATTTCCCAACACTTGTCAAATAAGCGCGATAAATAAAATTGTCAGGAATTTCCCTTAAGACGTTCCTCTACAAACACAAATGGAAGGAGGTCTTTTACAGACTTAACTTTCAGTATTTTTCCGTCAATACAATAGAAAATTACTTCTATTTCTTTGTTTTGTTTACGCTCAAATTCTGCCATCACCTGCAAACAGGCACCACAACAAGTAACCGGTTGTTCAATTTTGAAATTGTCTGTATGCGCCGTAATTACCATACTTTCTACAACAGCATTTGGGTACGCTGCACCTACCGTAAATAGCGCCACACGTTCTGCACACAGCCCTGATGGATAGGCCACGTTTTCCTGGTTGCTTCCAGTTATCACCTTTCCATCCGTTAGGCGCACTGCCGTAGCTACTTTAAAATTAGAGTAAGGCGAATAAGAGGTTTGCAGTGCTTCCTCAGCTTTTGCACAAAGTGACTGATCTGGCCCTGTTAGGTCGTCAAGATGATCATAAGCATCGTAAGAAGTTGTAAAACTTAGTTTATTTAGCATTGAATACCATTTATGTAATCCGTTTCTGTTCAACTGGCTAAATGCCAGAAAAGTAAGCGGGGCATCAAAGTTACATTTCTAATCGACATTACCATGAAAATCAAAAATTATGTGCCTAATTCAAAATTCTGAGCGTCGACATAAATTATTCCAGAAATTTCAAAATCCACTAAACAAAAATGGTAAAAACTTGTAGTATGGGTATCTAAACCCGCAATGGCATGGTTTTAGTTATTGTCTCGAAAGTGTAAATTTCTCAAAAATCATTTCAATTGAATAAATACGTACGCAAGAGTTTAAAAGTTATTTTGTGGATTATTGCCAGTTTGATTATGCTGGTGATCGTCATTGCAGTGGCTTTAAATATTCCCGCAGTTCAGAATTTTGTTAAGGATAAAGCAATAGGCTACCTTAAAAATAAAACCCACACAGAAGTAAGTCTGGAGAGCATAAAAATAGCTTTACCAAAAGACGTAGTGCTGAATAAGTTCTATATGGAAGATAAAAAAGGCGACACACTTTTGTATGCCCAAAAACTTTCAGTGGATATCAGCCTGATGAAATTACTGAGCAATACTGTAGAAATCAACAATATAGAACTTGAGAAAATGCGCGCAAACGTAACGCGTATCAATCCTGACACTACCTACAACTTCTCATTTCTGATTGACGCCTTTATGTCTGAACAGAAAAAACCTCAGGCCGAAGTGGACAAAGACACTACTTCCACTATGAAGTTTTCCATCAATAAAATAAGCTTGAAAGATATCGGAATTGTATACCGTGATGATGTTGCAGGGAATGACGTGAGCGTGAAGCTTGGCGAATTCCAAACGAATATCAAGGATTTTGATATGGAAAATCAGCATTACGTCATTAAAAACCTGTCCTTAAAAAACACCACTCTAAAATATTTACAGCAGAAGCCACTTACGCAGTTGACAGCTCAAATAGAAAAAAGTCTTGATACCGCACAAACTGCCACCGGCAAGCTACCATTGGTAGAAGTACAGGACGTAGATTTCAACAATGTCAAAATCAATTATGACGATATGCTTTCTGATACCCGTGCAAACCTGAATGTAACGGAATTGACGTTGAGCAAGCTCTTCGCAGATCTAACCAAAAGCGATTTCAAACTCGATGAGGCTACCCTGAACAAGTCTGATATCCTCTTCGCATTTAAACCTGCCGCACCTGCAAAAGATGCAAAAACAACAGATACCGCTGCAGCAGCACCTTCGGCCATGGCGGTACTGGTAAAGAAGCTCAATCTGGCGGAAAACAATATCCAGTTTGATAACCTTGCGGTTAAACCGCTGGCAAAAGGTATGGATTTCAACCACCTTAAAATAAAAGGAATGGCCCTGGGCGCAGAAAACCTGTCCTATAGCGCAGCCGGTATTAAAGTAAACGTTACCAATGGAAGCCTGAAGGAAAAAAGTGGTTTTCAAGTGGACAAATTGCAAGGAGATGTGCTTTACAACGACAAAACGGTTAAACTTTCCAACCTGATTTTTAAAACGCCAAATACTAATATTGAAAACAGTACGGAACTAAATTACACCTCACTTGAAGATTTGACAAAACACCCTGAAAAGGTTAAAATTTCCATGCAGGTTAAAAACTCTACCTTGGGTTTGAAGGATGCTACTTATTTCAGTGATGCGGTGCCTGCGGCCTACAGGAACGAAAAAATTAAAGTGTCTGCCAGTATGAACGGCTATATGAATAACCTCTCAATTCCTCAATTGCAGATCAGCGGATTAAAAAGTACCCGTATTGATGTGAGTGGTACGGTTAAAGGATTGCCTGATGCTACCAAAGCTTATCTGGACCTGAACATTAAACGTTTCTCCATGACGAAAGGCGACTTGATGGTGTTGATACCTAAGGGATCTTTACCGGCAAACATCACACTTCCTAATACCATTGCGGCAACTGGAAAGTTCAAAGGCTCCATGACCAACTTTAACACTGGCTTTAATATCAATACTGATATGGGATCGGCTAAATTGCTGGCGAATATGAAAGGGCCAAAGGGAAAGGAAAGTTACACGGCCGACCTGAACCTGAATAATTTTAACGTGGGCAGGCTAATGAAAATGCAGCCGCAGCTTGGACGGATCACTGTGAAAGCAAAAGTAACTGGAACCGGACTGGATGCCAAAACCGCTGCTGCAAAAATAAATGCCCAGCTGATCAGTGCCTATTACAATAAATACACCTACAGAAACCTCTTGCTTAGCGGAACCTATTCTGGTCAAAAACTAAACATCAAAAGCAGCATGGCAGATACCAATGCCAACTTCAGCCTCACCGCTTTTGTAAACATGGCCGGTAAATACCCTGCGGTAAAAGCAGACCTGAACCTTAAACAGGTTGATCTGCAGAAATTGAACTTTAGCCCTACAGAATTCAGGATGGCGGGCGTGGTAACTGCTGATATTAAAACTGCCGATCCGGAATACCTGAATGGCGATGTCAGCATCAGAGGGTTGCAATTGGTGAAAGATGGTCAGAAGATCAATGTTGATACAATTGACGTACATTCCGAAGCTACGGCTGAACGCAACCTGCTTACATTACGATCGGAATTACTGAGCGCAAGGGTTGATGGTAAATACCAGTTAACTAACCTTGCAAGCGCAATGATCAACCAGATCAATAAATATTACCAGTTTGGTGTGGTGACTAAAATTCCAGATCAGCGTTTCAGGTTCATGGTGAAAGTGTACAATCCTAAGTTCATACAGGACTTTGTTCCACAACTTACCACCTTTGCACCATCAGAGATGAGCGGATTGATCGATACGAAAAAAGACAGCTTAAAGATCAGCGCACGTTTCCCTCAGATTGTATACGGAACGTATAAAGTTGATACAACTACGTTAACAGTAGATAACTCTGATCAGCGACTGTTCTATAAGTTATTGGTAAAACACATTCAAAGCCCTTCTATTGCATTATTTGGTACAGAACTTAGTGGTGTTGTTGCTAACAATACACTAGGAATTGACCTGATTTTGCGCGACAGAAAACTGAATGACAGGTATGTATTAGGAGGAACGTTTAAATCTTTAAACAAAGACTTCCAGTTTAAATTTGATCCCAACAGGATTTTACTCGATTATCAAAGATGGGCTGTTTCACCAGAAAATTATATACAATTTGGCCAGTCGGGCATTTTGGCCAATCAGTTTAACCTGAGCCAGGGCGGACAAATGCTGAGCATCAATAGTGTGAACGCCAGCCCTAATTCACCTTTGAAAGTAGAATTCAAAGATTTTAGAATCGAAACCCTCACAAAATTTGCTGAACAGGACAGTGCATTAGTTGGCGGAGTAATAAACGGTACCGTTGATGTGAAAGACCTGATGGCTACGCCTAAATTTGAAGCCAACATGACCATTGACAGGTTACGTTACCAAAAAGACCAGTTGGGTACCCTGCGCGTTGCGGTTAATAATAACACTGCAAATGCTTATGAAACTAATATTGCACTTACGGGCGTCCATGAGCTCAGGGTTAACGGGTTTTATTATACAGACAGGGCCGAGGCTTTAGATCTTACCTTAAACATTGACAAAGTTGACCTCAAGGCACTGGAAAGTGTATCAATGGGACAAATCAGACAAGGTTCTGGTACGGTTACCGGACAGTTGAGTATCAAAGGAGCCGCCACTGCCCCTAAAGTTCTGGGTGATATCAAATTTAATCAGGTTGCCTTCAGAGCTAATTACGTAGGTTCTTATTTCAGGATGCCAAATGAAACAATCAGCTTTACAGATCAAGGTATCAATTTTAATAACTTCACGGTTATTGATTCACTGAACAAACAGGCGACGATCAACGGTGGTATCCTCACCACAGATTACAAGAACTTTAAGTTCAACATGGATATCAAAACCGATAATTTCCGTGCACTGAATTCTACCGCTCTGGATAATGATATGATCTATGGAACGGTCTTCCTAACCAGCAATATTAAGGTAAGGGGAGATTTGAACCAGCCTTCAGTAAATATGACTATCAAAGTTGAAAAAGGAACTAAATTCTTCTTCGCTTTACCAGTTGCTGATCCATCAGTAATAGATCAGGAAGGTATAGTACAGTTTATCGATGCAGACGCGGCTCCATTCAATGGACAAAAAGCGCTGAATACGGATAGTATTAGCAAAGCACCTGTAAAAGGGATTAACCTGATCGCGAACCTGCAGATTGATCCAGAGGCCGAGCTGAATGTGATAGTTGACCCATCCAATGGTGATGCCCTTAAAGTTAGAGGTGATGCAGATCTTACTGCTACCATGGATCCAAGTGGCAAAACCAGTTTAACCGGCAGGTATGAGATCAAAGATGGTTCTTACAACCTTTCTGTTGGCCCATTAGGTAAAAAGGAATTTAAACTTGTGGCAGGAAGCACCATTGTGTGGACAGGAGACCCAATGTCTGCTAATACTAACCTGACAGCTTTGTATGAAGTAAATGCAGCACCGATAGACTTATTAGGAGATCCAACGCAAACTGCGGCCAAAACAAAATTGCCATTCCAGGTATACCTGATGATGAAAGGCGAATTGTTGAAACCGACCATATCATTCAAACTGGATCTTCCTGAGAATGAACGTGGCGCATTAAGTGGTGAGGTATATACCAAATTACAAAATGTAAACAGAAATGAAAGTGAACTGAACAAACAGGTATTTGCCTTGCTAGCCTTAAACAGGTTTATCGCAGACAATCCATTTGAAAGCCTTGCTGGTGGCGGAGGTGGCGTGTCTACACTTGCACGCTCAAGTGTAAGTAAACTGCTTACCGAGCAGCTGAACAACCTTGCTTCAGACCTTGTGGGAGGCGTTGACATCAACTTTGGTATCAATTCTTCAGAGGATTATTCAACAGGTTCACTGGAACAGAAAACAGATCTTGAGGTAGGTGTTTCCAAAAAGCTGTTGAGCGACAGGCTGACTGTTACTGTAGGAAGTTCATTTGGATTAGAAGGACCGCAGCCGCAGGGACAAAGTTCAACCAATATAGCCGGAAACGTGAATGTGGAATATGCTTTATCAAAAGATGGAAAATACCGTTTAAGAGCTTATCGCCGTAACCAGAATGAAGGCGTAATTGAAGGACAAATCATAGAAACAGGGCTTGGATTTGCCTTAGTAGTAGACTACAATAAATTCAGGGAGATCTTCCATAAAAGATCAAGAAGAGACAGAGATAACCAAGAACAGAAGCCTAAAAATGAAAAAACTAATTAAACCCAGCTTATTTATATTCGTATGTTTAGTATGGGCTGCCTGCAGCAATACTAAATATCTGAAACCCGGACAGAAATTGTACACGGGTGCTGAGGTGGTGATAAATCCTGATTCTTCAGCTAAAATTGACAATCAAAGTGATGTGAAGAGTGCCCTTGAAGGAAAAGCAAGACCAAAACCCAATAAATCTATATTCGGTTTGAGGCCTAAGTTATATATCTATAACCTGGCCGGAGAACCAAAAAAACCAAAAGGCATCAAACACTGGCTGAGAACCAAAATTGGAGAACCACCTGTTCTGCTGAGCGAGGTAAAACTTAAAAATAACAATGATGTAATGACCAGTTACCTGATCAGCCAGGGATATCTGCAGTCGGTTGTCACCGGCGACACCATTACAAAAGAAAAAACAGCAAAAGCTGTATATACGGCTAACACTGGTATCCGCTATAAAATCAGCAATGTTACTTTTCCAAAAGACACAGGGAAACTGGCTAGGATAGTCAATGAATATAAAGGAAATACACTAATAAAAACAGGCGACTACTATGATCTTGATGTTTTCAAAAACGAGCGTATCCGAATTGATAACGACCTGAAAGAAAAAGGATACTTTTATTTTAGCCCGGATTACCTCATTTTACAGGTAGACAGTACTATTGGTAAAAACCTTGTGAATATCACGGTTAAAGTAAAAGACATTGCACCAGATGCTGGGGTTAAACCTTACACGATCAAAAACATTAATATCTATCCTAATTACTCATTAAGAAGAGATAGTGCCTTGCGTAAACTCACGCCTACCGAATATCATGATTTCAACATTTATGATAACAGGAATACATTTAAGCCAAGGGTTTTTGACAGGTTGGTATTTTTCAAAAAGGGAGAAACGTACAACAGGACTGATCACAGCCAATCGCTCAACAGGATGGTAAACATCAATGCCTTCCAGGATGTGCGTGCAGAGTTTTTACCGCTTGACAGTTTTAAAAATGATCAGCTTGACCTGAACATTTACCTGACTCCACTAAAGAAAAACTCTTTGACTTTTGGTGTTACAGGAACCAGTAAATCCAACAACTTTGTTGGATCTGAGGTTAAGGTAACCCAAACTACCAGGAACCTGTTTAGAGGTGCTGAGCAACTTGACGTAAGTGTGAGTGGTGGATTTGAAACACAGGTAAGCGGCCAGTCCCAGGGGTTAAATTCGTATTCATTTACAGCTGAAGGTAAATTGACTTTCCCCCAGTTTATCGTACCATTCTACAAACCGAGAAGTACAACGGCTTTCATTCCAAAAACAATCACTTCCCTATCTTATCAATTGTTAAGCAGGGGATCGATCTATAAGCTGAATTCATTTAAGGCTGAATTTGGATACAACTGGAAAGAGAATATGTACAAGGAACATACATTAAACCCTATTTCTGTCAACTACGTACAACCTCTATTTGCGAGTGAAAGAAAACGGGACAGTATTTTTGTAACCAATCCTTCGCTAAGATATACCCTGGAGAAGCAATTTATTATTGGTAGTAACTACAACTTTACTTATACCAACCAGATGGAAGACCAACGCCGGAACAATGTTTATTTCAGCGGAAGCATTGAAGGCGGTGGCAACGTATGGGGCTTATTTGTACCAAAGGATGATGAAGGTCAACGTTCGATTTTTAAAGTGCCGTTGACCCAATATGTACGATTGGAAACAGATTTAAGGGACTTCTATAAAATTACCCGTAAAGTAACCTGGGCCAACCGCCTTAACCTTGGTTATGGTTACGGTTATGGCAATAGTACATCCCTGCCATTTGTACGTCAGTTTTTTGCCGGTGGTAGTAATGATATCCGGGCTTTTCCGGCAAGAGCACTTGGCCCTGGTACATACAAAGTTCGCGAAGATGCAGTTTTTGCTGATCAGGGTGGTGATATCAAAATTATGCTGAATAGTGAACTCCGGTTTAAAATAGTAAGTATACTTTATGGTGCGTTATTTGTAGATGCCGGAAATATCTGGTTGCGTAAAGAAGATAAAGGTTCACCTGCAGTGGCTGCTGTACCAGCAAGTCCGGGCGTTCCTGCAGTTGATGCGATACCTGAAGATCCGGGTAGACCAGGTTCAGGGTTTAAATTCAGTCGTGCATTGAGTGAGCTGGCGGTAGGTACCGGTGCAGGTTTACGTGTAGACGCCACAATCTTTGTAATTCGTTTAGACGTAGCTTTTCCAATCAGGAAACCATACCTTCCAGATGGACAGCGATGGGTGCTTGATCAGGTGGCCTTCGGTGATAAAACATGGAGAAAAGATAACTTAGTATATAATATAGGAATAGGATATCCATTTTAAGCAACTGAATGAGATTAGTACATAAAACAAGAAGATTCTTTATAGCCCTTTACCACCTGTTTGTTGCAGCGGGTAAAGGGTTTTCTGAGGACAGGGTGACCAAACTGAGCGCGGCACTGGCGTATTATACCATATTTGCTCTTGCACCATTGATAATTATAATTATTGCTGCTGCAAGCATTTTTTTCAGTCATAAACTCAATCCTGGCACTGAAATATTTGCGCAGATTTCCGAAATGGTTGGTGCTGACGCAGCAAAACAACTTCAGGGCTTTGTAGATAAATCGAACCTGTCTGGCAAGAGCACGATAGGTTTAATTATTGGCGTAGGCACACTAATTATCGGTTCAACAGTAATTTTTATTGAAATTCAAGATAGCATTAACCTGATCTGGAAAGTTAAGGCTGTACCAAAAAAAGGATGGAAAAAAATGTTGACAAATCGGCTTTTGTCTTTTTCACTGATTGTATCTATGGGATTCCTATTACTGGTATCATTAGTAATTAACAGTATTGTAGTTAGTTTAGGTTCCAAGTTAGGATACTTGCTAACCAACAGTCAAATTGGTAACGCCATTCCACTAGCCAGCGATACTACTACCCTACTCATATACATTTTGAATAATGCAATCACCTTGGCAGCTGTAACAGCTGTATTCACAATCATATTTAAAGTATTGCCGGATGTTGCTCTCAGATGGAAATCGGCTCTTATAGGTGCTTTGTTTACCGCCCTTCTTTTCAGCTTAGGTAAATATTTAATTGGGATCTATATCGAGAAAGGGAATCCAGGATCTGCTTTTGGCGCAGCTAGCTCCATTATAGTAATTTTAGTATGGATTTACTATACGTCAATCATTTTATATTTTGGAGCCGAATTTACCCAGGCATATGCAGAGAAATATGATGGTGGAATACGTCCTAGCAAATACGCGGTACATACAAAGATTACTATCGTAGAAGAAAAGGTAGATGTGTTACCGCCGCAGCACCCTGAAGAAACTAAAGCAGAACCAGCCTAAGCTGATTCTGCAATTTCTACAATATCTTCCGAAACTGCCGCTGTTGCCGCTTCGGCGTCAGCAGAGATCAGTTCTTCTATCGTATCTTTTTCTATTCTCAGGTTCCTGATAATATGCTGTTGTCTGTCGGGCGTATTTTTGCCCATATAATACTCCAGCAGGTTTTTAATGGTCTGGTCTTTCAAAATTACCGGATCCAGGCGAATGTCTTTACCTATGAACAAACCAAATTCATCCGGTGAGATTTCTCCCAGTCCTTTAAACCTTGTAATCTCAGGTTTGCTGCCTAATTTTGAAATGGCATTTCTACGCTCTTCATCACTGTAACAGTAGATCGTCTCCTTTTTATTCCGTACCCTGAACAAAGGGGTTTGCAGAATGTAAACGTGCCCTGCACGTACCAGGTCGGGGAAAAACTGCAGGAAGAATGTCATCATCAGCAACCTGATGTGCATACCATCCACATCGGCATCGGTAGCAATTACAATGTTATTATAATGCAGGCCATCCAATCCGTCTTCAATATTCAATGCGTGCTGCAGCAAGTTGAACTCTTCATTCTCATAAACCACTTTTTTAGTCAGTTCATAACAATTCAGAGGCTTACCTTTTAAACTAAAGACTGCCTGGCAATCCACGTCCCTCGATTTGGTAATTGATCCTGAAGCAGAATCACCCTCGGTAATGAACAAGGTAGTTTCATAACGCTTGTCATGCGTAGTATTGAAGTGAACCTTGCAGTCGCGCAGCTTTTTGTTGTGCAGCGAGGCCTTCTTGGCGCGGTCGTTTGCTAATTTTTTAATACCGGCAATATCCTTACGTTCACGTTCCGACTGCAAAATGCGTTTCAGCAAAGCATCAGCAACGTCAGTATGTTTGTGCAGGTAATCGTCCAGTTCCTTCTTTACAAAATCATTGATAAAGGTACGTACCGATGGACCATCTGGCCCCATATTTTGCGATCCCAGTTTGGTTTTGGTCTGCGATTCAAATACAGGTTCCTGTACACGTACAGAAATTGCCGCAATGATAGAAGCACGGATATCCGACGCTTCATATTCCTTTTTATAAAACTCACGAATGGTTTTCACCACAGCTTCCCTAAATGAGGCCTGATGCGTTCCACCTTGTGTAGTATGTTGTCCGTTCACAAAGGAATGGTAATCCTCACCGTACTGCTGACCATGGGTCATTGCTATCTCAATATCATTCCCTTTCAGGTGGATGATTGGATAACGAATGTTTTCAACATCGGCCACTTTGTGCAGCAGGTCGTACAAACCACGTTCAGAGAAATATTTCTGATTGTTGAAATTAACCGTTAAACCCGTGTTCAGGAACACGTAATTCCAGATCATGCTCTCTACAAAATCGGGGATATAGTGGTAATTTCTGAATATACTTTCGTCCGGATAAAAAGTGATTGCGGTACCGTTTCGCTGAGTGGTATCAATAATCGGATGATCAATTACGATCTCTCCCCTTGAGAACTCAACTTTTTTGGTTTTACCATCGCGGTACGACTGCACCACGAAATTGGTAGACAAGGCATTTACTGCTTTGGTACCTACCCCGTTTAGTCCTACCGACTTTTGAAAGGCATTACTGTCATACTTACCACCAGTATTGATTTTAGATACGCAGTCTATTACTTTACCCAGGGGTATACCCCGGCCGTAATCACGTACGTTAACCTTAGAATCAGAAACAGTAATATCAATTGTGCGTCCGGACCCCATAACAAACTCATCAATAGAGTTGTCCATAATTTCTTTTAGCAATACATAGATACCATCATCCTGAGCAGAACCGTCACCTAACTTTCCGATATACATACCAGGACGTAACCTGATGTGTTCCTTCCAGTCGAGCGACCGTATACTGTCATCGTTATATATTGGTTCGGCCATAAATATTTATAATATCATCAAATTTAGTGAAATCTGTGTGTTTACAACGATTCAGTTTTCAACAAATACACATTTTGCCGTACCTTCCGCCATATTTACTATTAAATGCAGCCAAAGAAGCAACTCTCCCTTTTTGATCTATCCATGATCGTTGTCAGTTTAGTCATTGGAATGGGCATTTTCAAGACGCCCGTAAATGTGGCGGTGAAGGCACAGGTTCCTGAATTGTTTTTTCTCGCCTGGATCATCGGAGGAATAGTGGCCTATTGCGGAGCACTTGTTTTTGCCGAAATTGGTTCAAGATTTCCTGTAACCGGAGGATTCTACAAAATATTTTCTACCTGTTACCATCCATCGTTCGCCTTTGCAATCAACTGGGTAGTCATACTCAGCAATGCAACAGCTATGGCCGGCGTGACTTTAATAGGCTCAGAATACCTGAGCAGTGTGATTTTCCCAGCTGCAATGCAAACAGATTTCTACAGGATGCTTGTCGCGATAATTACCGTGCTGATCCTTTTTGGTGTGAACCTTCTAGGCCTGAGGGCAAGTTCAAAAATGCAGAACATTCTCACCATCATTAAACTCACTTTAGTGCTTACCCTCATTTGCGCAATATTTACCGGAGGGCAGCAGGCGTCGGTTCCTCCGGTGTTTAAAACATTATCAGGAGGAACACCCGTTTGGTCTGATTATGGAAAAGCACTTGGCCTTTGCCTTATTGCGATTACCTTCTCCTTTGCCGGTTATACGCAGACGATCAATCTTGGGGGTGAAGTTAATAATGCGAAGACCATCATTCCAAAAGGAATCAAACTCGGATTACTGATTATTATCTCCTTATACCTCCTGCTCAATTACGCCTATGTAAAAGTGATTGGATTTGAAGAACTGAAAACGGCGAAGAGCATCGCTTCTATACTGGCGGGCAAGATTTTTGGCCCTGCAGGGTATACCATGTTATCGGGAATCATCTTTCTGTCGGTATTGGGTTATGTAAATGTAAACCTCCTGAGCAATCCCAGGGCCATGTATGCTATGGGCGAGGAAAAAGCTATCCCAGCTTTGTTTGCCCAGAAAAACGGTAAAACCGGAGTAATGGTTGTTAGCCTCAGCACTTTTGCAAGCTTAGTGATGGTTATACTTTTCTTTGCAAAAACCTTTGATGAGATCCTGAATTATTCAATTATTCTTGAATGTATAGCAACCGCCAGTTCTGCAGCGACGTTATTTATTCTCCGTAATAAAACACGCCATTTGAAAAGTGATCGTATTTTTATGATCAAATGGTATCCCCTGGTGCCGATACTATTTATTTCCTTTTTCATTTTTGTAGGCATCAGCATCTACCAGGATGCCCCCTCAGCGGCAATAAACGGATTGTTAATCCTCGCGGGACTGATGGTGGTTTATTTCATTTCGAATAAATTCAATAAAAAATTAAGTGGGGATAATGCCCATATTAAAGAAGAACAATAGTTACAGAACTTATATGTATCTTTGTATCAAATTAAATTAAAATTCATACACATTGTTATTCGAAGAATTAAATCTGATTGAGCCTATTCTTAAAGCGCTGCAAACAGAGGGTTATACTAACCCAACCCCCATACAAGAACAATCTATTCCTACTATATTAACCAGCAGAGACTTATTAGGATGTGCGCAAACCGGTACAGGCAAAACTGCCGCGTTCGCAATTCCAATGCTGCAATTGCTGAATAAAGAGCATCAGAATACAAAAGGACCGAAACCGATCAGGGCACTGGTATTAACACCAACACGTGAGCTTGCCATCCAGATTGAAGAAAGTTTCAAAGCTTATGGAAAAAACCTGCCATTGCGTCACCTGGTGATCTTTGGTGGTGTTGGACAAAAAGCACAAACTGATGCATTACACCGCGGAGTAGATATATTAATTGCGACCCCAGGAAGATTGCTGGACCTGATGAACCAGGGTTTTGTTAACCTGAAAGATGTAGAAATCTTTGTTCTTGACGAAGCAGACAGAATGCTGGACATGGGCTTTATCCATGATGTAAAGAAAACTATCGCAAAGCTGCCTTTAAAAAGACAGACCTTGTTTTTCTCTGCAACCATGCCGCCTGAAATTCAGAAACTTGCCAACACAATCCTTACCAATCCGTTAAAAGTTGAGGTAACTCCTGTTTCTTCTACTGCAGAAAAAATTGAGCAATCAATCTATTATGTAGACAAGAATGACAAGAAAAACCTGCTGATACATATCTTAAAAGATAAAACGATCACTACAGCTTTGGTGTTCACACGCACCAAACACGGAGCTGACCGTATTGTAAAAGACCTGATCAAAGTTGGTGTTAAAGCGGAAGCGATCCACGGAAATAAATCACAAAATGCGCGTCAGCGTGCTTTAACAAACTTTAAAGCCAAAACTACCCGTATCCTGGTAGCAACTGATATTGCAGCACGTGGTATTGACGTAGATGAGCTTACCCACGTAATCAACTACGAATTGCCAAACGTCCCTGAAACTTACGTTCACAGGATTGGCCGTACAGGCCGTGCTGGTAACAGCGGTATTTCATTCTCGTTTTGCGACGGAGAGGAAAAAGAATTCCTTGACGATATTGAAAAGCTAATTGCGTTGAAGATTCCTGTTCAGGAAGATCATCCTTATGCAATGAGCTGGCAGAGCCTGCTTTCTGGCGCAGCAGCGGCAAAAGCAAAAGGTAAAAGCAAACCTTCAAGGGGCCCACGCCAGGAAAGAGCTGAATACAAACCTAATTTGAGCGGAGCGAAAAAAACTCCAGGAAATGGTGGTAACCGCAGGTTCAACAATTCAAGACCAAAAGCAAAAACAGACTAACTTTAGCTGTTGCTAATAATATAAAAAGCCGTACCGGAATAATCTGGTACGGCTTTTTTATGCGCAATAAGTATCATGATTCTGAGATTGCACGCTCTTTGTTAAGACAAAAATTAACTGTTGAAGAACACTTTATGAGCCATTAACGAATGGTTGATATTTACCTGATTTGCGCTAGCGCCCCCCTATCCCCTGCCAGGAAAGCTTTGCAGCTTCCAGTTGAGGCTAAACAGAAAATAACGGGTAACCTGGTTGCTTCTGCTTTCGGTGATGGTATTGTCAGACACCGTTCTGCTCAGATTATTTCCCTGGTTCAGGAAGTCATTTCCCTCTATTTTAAGGCTTGCCTGCCTTTTAAAAAAGGTCTTTTCCACATACCCTCCCAGCAGCAGAGGATTGGAATTTTGCACAGAAAAACCCTGGTTGATCCTTTTCGAAGCGGTTACCCCCGCACTTAAACTGGTTACGATGAAGGTTTTAGCGTCCACGTTAAATAACCAAGTCTGCGTAATGTTGGAATTGGATGTAGAAAGAGAATATACATTGCTTCTGTAATTGTAATTCACATTGGTATTCAGCATCAGCCATTTCTGGTTCATACGTGCCCCCAGCGTTTGGTTAATGCCAATGCCTTTTCCAAAGTTTTTTACGTTATCTGCAAAAGATACCTGACGATTATAATTAAGTCCACCTTTGACCTCGATGTTATATTTGCGTCCCGAGATAGGCAGCGACCAGTAGTAATTGCTGCCGAAAGTATAGTTTCCACCGGTATTGAGGTAACGCGTCTCCTGTTTAAGGCTGTTCAGCGTGTCACGTATCAACACCGTATTGCTTACCACCTGGTCCTGCACAGCTGTACCACGCAGTGAAACCTGTACTGTACTCCCGTTGCCACTGCTTACAGACCTATAACTCAGGTTCACACTATGGTTAAATGCAGCCTTCAAATCGGGATTCCCGATGATGACGTTTTGAAGGTTCCGTGTATCTGCAACTGGCTGCAGCTGGTTAAAATCAGGCGCATTGCTACTACCGTTATAAACCAGACTAATCGTTTTTTTAGGCGAAGGGTTAAAATCAAAGCGCGCCAGTGGCGATATGTTAAAACCACTGCGGTTAATTTTATCGGCCCTGCCTTCATAGGCGCCAGTAAGTGTATTGGGCTGTGCAGTGATCCCCAGGCTGTAATTGAGCCGTTTGGTGGTATATCGATAATTCAATCCAATGGTGTGCGTACTAAAGGATGATGTATATTTATTACTTAAGGAGTCGACCTGCCTGAAATCACCAGATAGATCTGCCACTTCAGTAACCAGAGCGTTGCTGGTATGCGTGTACGAATACACATAACTGAAGTCGATGTTTTTTTTCACTACTGAATCTGCCGGATCACCCAATGGTTCAGTCAGCGTTAGCGTGGTATTCATATTGCGGACGCGGTTCCGTGTATCCAGCATCTGGTTTCTAAGCGAATCTTTTACCAACAGATCGGTATCAGGATCGTAATACCCTATCCTGTTTTGCTGATTATCATTTGAATTACTGATATTACTGCCCGCTGTTATTCCAAATGAAACGGTTCGCCCAGCCTTTTTCAGATGACGGGATAAATTAAAATCGGCATTAAAAGACGGAGAACGCTGATTGGAGCTGCTGCCATTCATTAAATCCTGGCGGATTACTCCCGTCTGTTGTGACGAAGTTAGCCCAGTGCCGCTGTTATTAATTAATGCCCCCCTTAAATTTCCGGAAATAAAATTCTCCCCGTCAACAGACTGCACACCCACATCGAAATTGTGTATGCTACCCCTGCTTTCACTTTCTGTTGAAGATTCATTGTATACTGTTCCTAAAGTATTCACAGTCTCAATATAGTTCTGCTGGCTCAGTTCACTTTTGTTATGCCCGAAATTGTAGTTTCCATTGACAGTTACATTTTTACCTATTTTATCCCTCAAATTGAAACCAACATTTGTGGAATTATTGATACCTGTACCATTATTGGTATTGGTGGCCGTGCCATTCAATCCAATTTGTCGGGTATCACGCCAGATGTTGGCATTAAGGTTCGCTGCATAACGGTCATTGGTACCGGCACTCACACCAGCGTTTGCAAAAGTTCCTCCGTTGCGTTTATCTTTGAGTACCAGGTTCAGCATCTTTTGAGGTTCGCCGGTTTTTACCCCATTGAAGTTGGCCTTATCGCCATAATCATCAATCACCTGCAGTTTTTCTATGATATTAGCCGGCAAACGGGAAATAAAATCCTTCACGTTATTGGTAAAAAAGTCCTTTCCATTCACCCTAAGCTTTGTCATTTCCTTACCTGCAGCCGTTACATTTCCATCTTTGTCCACTTCCACCCCAGGTAATTGCTTGAGCAGGTCTTCCACCTTATCACCTTCCCTCACAGTATATGCGTTGGCGTTATATTCTACAGTATCCTTCATCAGCCGGATGGGGATAGCCTTCGCTTTAATTACCACTTCATCAAGCTGGTTTAAGGCATCTTTGATGACCAAGGCAGGCAAGACAAGTTCTGTATCACCTTTTGGAAAATTAAAATCTTTTTGAATTGACAGGTAACCTACCCCCCTTATCAGCAGTGAAACCGATGGGGACCTTATGTTGTTGAATACAAATTTGCCCACCGAATCTGTACTGCTCACCAAGGTATCTTTACCAGCTATCAATCGCACATTAGCGCCGGGTACACCAACTTTTGTAGTATCCTGAACTGTGCCCTGAAGCCTGAAACGGGTTTGCGCGTGAACTGCCATTTTGCAGAACCCGCCCAATATGATAAATAAAACTAGGCTGAACTTAAATTTCAAAATCTTATATGACGATCAGCAAATATGGTCATACTTATTTGAAATAAAAAAAGCTCCATAACGGAGCCTTTTATCTATGTATTGATGTGTGTTTTTAACTTATACTTTTCGTATCCTGATGATATGTAACCAATGCATTACTTTCATCAACGGATAAGTAGGATCAAATTCAAACCATCTTGAAGCAAAATTTGGACTGTTTGGCTTTTTATGGTGGTTATTCTGAAAAAGCTCTCCCATCATCAGGAAGTCCAGAGGTAGTGAGTTTTTGCTATGATCATTGTTATCATGATTAGAATAGCCGTACTTATGTCCGCACCAGTTTACTATTGCACCATGTAATGGTCCCATCAGGAAATGCACAGGTAATAATAAAAATATCCACCACGCTGTCGCGAAAGTGACGTAAAACCAAATGTAAAATCCTATAAAAATTAAACGGGTAACCCATGAATCCCCAATGCGGTCTATTAGCGGCCATGATGGATATTTATCACGGAACTGCTCTTCGGGCTCTTCATTGTGTTTTGCATAATTGAGGTAGATATTTTTGGTCTGTATCATCATTCCCCATACATCTTTAACAAAATGAGGCGAATGCGGATCTCTTTCGGTATCTGAGAACGCATGGTGCATCCGGTGAAGGATAGCATATGCCCTTGGGTTTAAAAAAGACGAACCCTGCGACAAGAAGGTAATCGTATAAAAAAACTTCTCCCAGAAACGATTCATTTTAAACATTTTATGCGATGCATAACGATGTAAAAAGAAAGTTTGTGAAAAAAGGGACAAAAACCAGTGTAGCAGAAAAAAAATTAAAATCATCATAGGGGTGAATGTACTAACGAAAAAGGCATCCTGGTGGATGTTTGAGATTCGGGGGAATTAAATAATGGATCTGAAGTCAAATCTCTGAGAAAGGAATGGGAAATAAAATAAGCATGTACGCCGGCAGTTAGGGAGGCGTACATGCCTTTATAAATTATCTACCGAAATCATCTGATACACGTACGATATCAGATTCATCAGAAGGGTTTGAAGGATCAGTATGTTGCCATATTTCAGAAACAATTCCCCAGTCATCCAGACCTACTAAACGGTGTCTTTCACCTTGTTTCAATTTGATTGTTGTGCCGGGTGTCAATTGCTGTACCTCGCCCTGCTCGTCAGTTTCGCTGGTAATAACTCCAGTTGTACCATTAACTACACGCCATATTTCAGCGCGACGGTGGTGATACTGCCATGAAAGACGCGTATTTGGCGCTACGATAAGTATTTTAGGACTTAATTTGCCTGAAATTCTTAGATCCTCAACATTCAATCCATCAAAATAAACGTTGGCAAACTGCTGGGCCTGTTCTTCATCTATAACAAAAAAACCTCCCCATGGACGGGTCTCATCACGGTTAACTACATTAAAACCTTCAATTTTTAGTCGCTGGGCAACACTGTCGAATATTTCTTTTTTCTGATCTGACATTATATTTAATATTTTGATCTTCAAATATAATCATATCAGCTTAAATACCTTCACCTTAAAGAAATCTCTGAAAAAATATCACACAGGTTACATCCAGAGGGATAACAATTAATCAAATTGCCCCTTAATATTTGTATTTTCGCATCCAGACAGGATAGGCCTGTTTAAAATAAGCATACCATTATACCGTTTGGTATTAAATATAATCTTACTTTTGCAGCTTCATCCTTGCTGCAAGGCAGGAGCTATAAAACTAACTTTAAAAAGCATATGTTAAAAAGAGTTGTTATCACAGGGATTGGGGCTTTAACCCCTTTGGGAAATGATGTAAATACATTCTGGAGCAATACGATTGCAGGTAAAAGCGGGGCAGCAAAGATTACCCGTTTTGACGCTTCTCTTTTCCGGACACAATTTGCCTGTGAACTCAAAGATTTTGATATTACTAAACACTTAGACAGGTCTGACGTTAAAAGAACAGACCGCTTTACACAATATGCTTTGGTTGCTTCTGACGAAGCCATCAAGGATTCGGGTTTTGAATTCGAAAAAATGGATCCTTTTGATGTTGGTGTAATCTGGGGATCGGGCCAGGGAGGAATGGATACTTTTGAGCAGCAGTCTTCTGAATATGCGCTTGGAAATGGAACACCACGTTTCAGCCCGTTTTTTGTGCCAAAACTAATTGCCAATATGGCCTCGGGCATGATCTCTATCCGTAATGGTTATATGGGAATCAACTATACCACGGTTTCAGCATGTGCCACTTCAAATACGGCCATCATGGATGCATTTAACTATATCCGTTTAGGAAAAGCTAAAGTGATTATCACTGGAGGTTCTGAAGCGCCAATATCGGCTTCGTCCGTTGGAGGATTCTGTGCAATGAAAGCAATGTCTTCACAAAACGATAGTCCACTAACTGCTTCAAAACCATTTGACGTTAAACGTGACGGTTTTGTTATGGGTGAAGGTGCCGGTGCATTAGTACTGGAAGAATATGAGCATGCAGTGAAACGTGGTGCACATATTTATGGCGAACTTGGTGGTGCAGCAATGACAGCAGATGCTTATCACATGACAGCAACACATCCTGAGGGACTTGGTGCTTCACATGCAATGAAACTTGCATTGGAAGAAGCTGGTGTGACTATACACGATGTGAATTACCTGAATACACACGCCACTTCAACGCCGGTAGGTGATCTTTCTGAGACAAATGCAGTGATCAGCTTGTTGGGAACAGATAAAAATAATTTGTTGATCAGTGCAACTAAATCAATGACTGGTCACCTCTTAGGGGCCGCTGGTGCGATTGAAGCAATTATTTGTTTGTTGTCAATGCGCGATAGTGTGATCCCTCCTACTATTAATACGGATGAGATTGACCCTGCTATTCCAGGTAACTTAAATATTATTACGAAAGAAGCGGTATCCGCAAAAGTGAAGGTTGCAATGAGTAATACTTTTGGATTCGGTGGGCATAATGGTATTGTAGTTTTTAAATCTCTATAGATTTTGGAGGGGTTTGCGGGAGATACTGCTAGCTTCGCTTAAAAAATGGTACTGTGTTTTCAATGCCTTCAATTGCTGAAACGCAATTGAAGGCATTGAAAACACAGTACCATTTTTTTTACAGATAATCTGATAGCATGATGCAGACTGCAAGTTCCGCATGCAAGATCTATATGCCGATTTTATTTGCAGAATCCAGATGCAAAAACCTTAAGAATCCTTTGTGAAAATCTATCTGCTGATTTTATTTACAGAATCCAGATGGAAAAACCTTAAGAAGAATCCTTTGTGAAACTATTTGCTGATTTTATTTACAGAATCCAGATGAAAAGCCTAAGCATGATCAGTTGTACATCTTATTATACTGATTTTATTTGCAGGATTAGCATCTCCACTGTTTTCAGTACATTATCCAGGTTTGTTTGATCGTCAGTTACCTTTGCAATCATAATGCCGCCTTCAATTAGTGCAATGATGGAGAGTGCCAGTTGGTTAGCGTCAATACCTGCTTTAAATTCGCCTGCCCTGATGCCGTCACTAACGATGTTGAAAATCGTATTTTTCCATTCTGTAATTGCGGTCGCAGCTTTTCCTTTTAGCGGACTATGGGTGTCATCGGCCTCTATGGCCGTATTGAGAATAGGGCAGCCTCCAACGGGGAAGGCTTCGCCCATAAAACTATGGTACACCTGCACATACACCATCAGCTTTTCAAAATAAGAAGTTACTTTTTCCCTGCGGACTGCGGAAGCAGCTTTCATTTTTGAAAGGTTATAATCAAAGGCAGCAAGGGCGACTTCTTCTTTATTCTCAAAATTTCCGTAGATACTGCCTTTAGTCAGCTGTGTTGCTTCAGTAAGGTCAGCCATGGACGTACCTGCATACCCTTTGGTATTGAAAATCCATGCGGTAGATTCAATAATAAATTGTTTTGTCCTTTCTGCCTTTGATAATGTCCTGTTCATTTATCAAAAGTACCGAATGGTATTTAAATTTGACTACTTTTTATAAGGATTGATAGTTTTTATACTTCCATCCTGCTCATGTTCAAGTGTAGTCACTTTTACATTTCTCAGGTGCGTCTTACCTCCAGACAATTCGGTATCGTGATAAAACAACAACCACTTCCCTTTATACTCTACAATGGAATGGTGGGTAGTCCAGCCTACTACGGGCAATAGAATTACTCCCTGGTAAGTAAAGGGACCATACGGGCTGTCGCCTATTGCATAAACCAGCTTATGGGTATCACCCGTGGAGTATGAAAAATAGTATTTCCCTTTGTATTTATGCATCCAGGAGCCTTCAAAAAATCGTCTGTCGTGGTCCCCACCTGTTAAGGCTTTACCATCCTTATCCAATATCACCACATCTTTTACAGGTTCAGCAAATTCTTTCATGTCTGCACTAAGTTTAGCGATTTTTGCAGTCAGCGCAGGGGCATTATCTTTTCCAAGATCCGTTTTTGATCCCTTGGCGTCAAATTTGCCGGTACTCCATTGCTGCAATTGTCCCCCCCAGATACCTCCGAAATAGAGATAAGAACTGCCATCGGTATCTGTAAAAACAGCGGGATCAATACTGTAACTATCTTTAATTGGCTCCTTTTCAGGAATGAAGGGGCCTGCGGGTGTTGATGCTGTTGCTACGCCAATGCGGAACACATCAGTTTTATCTTTCAAAGGGAAGTACAGATAGTACTTTCCATCCTTAAATGCTGCGTCCGGTGCCCAGAGTTGTCGACCTCCCCATGGAATGTCTTTAACCGTTAGTGCTACTCCGTGGTCAGTTACCGGTCCGCCAATACTATCCAATGAAAAAATATGGTAATCGTCCATTGCAAAGTGGTCGCCATTGTCGTTTTCAGGGATTCCGGCATCAACATCATGCGAAGGATAAATGTAGAGTTTGTTCTCAAATACATGCACAGAGGGATCTGCAGTGTACATTTTCTTGATTAGCGGCTTGGATATTGCTCCTTTAAAGGCATCATTATCAGCAGGTTTTTGCTTATTGCTGCATGCGCTGAGCAGCAGTAACGGCATACCAAGTGCCAGCATAATTTCCTTTTTCATCAGTTTGTTCTTCATATTTGGTTTTAGCTTAATTTGAATGTTGATATCGGGCGCAATTACAATGCGCCACCGATTCCCAGCTCCAGTCCCCGCAGTTCAGCCAATCCTTTCAAACGGCCAATCGCGGTATAACCGGGGTAAGTTTTTTTGTGCAGATCATCCAGCATCTGATGCCCGTGATCAGGCCTGAGCGGCAAAGCAACGCCAGTTTGCTGCATTAGCTCAATGAGTCTTTTCATTACCAAATACATATCCACATCGCCGTCAAGATGCGCTGCCTCGTAGAAGTTACTTTCAGCATCACTGGTGGTATTTCTCAGATGTACAAAGTGGATTAGTTTGCCATATCGTTCTATGATACCGCAGAGGTCATTATCACTGCGCACACTAAGTGAGCCCGTACAATAACAAATGCCATTGGCAATAGAAGGACAGGCTTCAACAATAAAAGCCAGGTCCGCTTCCGTGCTTACTATCCTTGGTAAACCCAAAATTGAATATGGTGGGTCGTCAGGATGAATGGCCATTTTTATGCCTGCACCTTCTGCAACCGGGATTACTGCGTTGAGAAAAAAGCTAATATGGGAGCGCAACGCAGTACCATCAATAGCTGCATAGTTTTGCAGTTCATTCAGAATCAGCTCAGGGGTGAACTGCTCATCAGAGCCAGGCAGGCCCAGCAGTACACTGTTAAACAAATATTTCCTTTCAGCTTCAGTCATCTGATCAAACTTTGCTTTTGCCAACGCGGATTCCTTTGGGCTGTAATCCTGTTCAGCACCCGGCCTTTGCAACAAAAATAAATCGAATGCAACAAAAGCAAGTCGTTCAAACCGCAACGCTTTACTTCCGTCAGGCAAAGTAAACGCAGGATCTGTCCTCATCCAGTCGAGCACGGGCATAAAATTATAGGTCACCACTTTCAAACCACACGCAGCAAGGTTTCTCAGGCTCTGCTGGTAGTTCGAAATAAACTGCAGATAATTGCCAGTTTGCGTTTTTATAGCTTCGTGAACAGGAAGGCTTTCCACTACGTGCCAGTCCATACCAGCAGCAGCAATCATATCTTTTCGAAAAATGATTTCTTCCACTGTCCAAATTTCACCAACAGGTATCTGATGAAGGGCAGTGACTACCGCCGAGCAACCCGCTTGTCTGATATCAGACAGGCTTACTGCATCATTAGGGCCAAACCAGCGCATACTTTGTTCAAACTTTACCATAACTCAATCGTAGATGATTAAAAACCTATTGAATTTCCGCCGTCAACCGGAATGATCACACCTGTTACATATTTAGAGCTGGCAGAACTAAGATAGAACACCGCATCCGCCACATCTTCCGGTAACCCGAGGTAACCCATTGGCGTTCTGGAAAGCACTTTATTTTTTCTTTCAGGATCATTATCAAGTGCTTTTGAAGACATATCCGTTTTGATGAATCCTGGTGCCACACAATTGATCCTGATGCCCAGGGGCGAAAGTTCGACAGCCATGGCTTTTGTCATTCCCTCTATGGCGGACTTGGCCGCCGTATATGCAATTACCTTTGGAATTCCATATTGTGCGGCCATAGAACTGATATTTACGATTGAACCGCTTCCTGAGGCCACCATCACCTTGCCCACTTCCCTGCTGATGGCAAATACAGAAAGCACATTAGTATTAATTACATTCAGGAACTCTTCGTCGGTTACTTCCAAAAAGGGTTTCTTATGGTTAATTCCCGCATTATTCACCAAGATATCAACTTGACCAAATTCTGCTACAATATCGGCTATACATCCTGGGATAGCAGTTAAATCTTGCAAGTCTAGTACTTTATAACTGCAGAGGCTTCCCAATTCAGTTGCCGCTTCCTTCAGTTTTTGCTCATTTCTGCCTATGATTATTGTAGTCACCTGTTCTGCTACCAGTTTTCTGGTAATCGCAAGTCCTAATCCGGCCCCGCCACCCGTAACAATTGCAACTATCTTTTTACTTGTCATTTGATTTTATTTTTAACGATGATGCCCTGATCACCAGTTGAGATTTTAAAATAATTGTATTGGCCAGTTCCATCTCTTCTGCTCCATTGATATTGGCAATCAAGTGGCGGGCAGCAATTCTGCCCATTTCCTCGCCGGGATAATTAATTGTGGTGAGCATGGGTTCTGATATACGGGAAATAATATCATTGTTAAATCCCGCTATCGCAATATCTTCAGGGATGCGAAGGCCCGCATCTTTAAATACTTTCATACAGATGACGGCAGCAAGGTCATTAGCTGCAAACAATGCATCGGGCAAAATTTCTTGTGCCAGTAAAGCATTCGCCGCAGCCACACATGCTTCTTCAGTCAGGTCAGTTTCAAAAACCAGTTGCTCCTCATAAGGGATGCCATGTTCGGCAAGTGCTTTCATATATCCCGCTTTACGCTCCTGGTACACATTCCTCATCAGGTTACCTGTAAGGTGCGCAATTCTCTTGCAGCCCTGCTCAATAAGATGCGATGTCAATTCATATCCTGCCTTCTGGTTATTGATCACTACTTTATTGAAGTCGTCATTTTCAATTACCCGGTCTACAAACAGCAAGGGAATTTGATGACGGCTGTATTCATCAAAATGATCCAGATTGCGGGTATTCGCAGCAAGGTTTACAATCAGCCCGTCCACCCTATTGTGCATCATGGTCCTTGCATATTTCATTTCGTTTTCTTCCAGTTCCAGCGACTGACTGATGAGCATATTATAGTTCGCATTATTCAGCTCTTTTTCTATACCGGCAAGTATTGCCGAAATGAAATAACTGTTTAACCTGGGTACAATCACCCCTATAGTATTGGTCTTTTGGTTGCGTAGGTTACGCGCGAAAGTATTGAAACGGTATCCCATTTCATTCGCAGTATCAAATATCTTCTTCCTTGTCTTCGCGTTCACCGCAGGATTATCCTGCAAACCTCTGCTAATGGTTGAAGGAGCCAGTTTTAAACGTTCGGCGATATCATAAATTGTAATTACCTTATCTGATTTCATAGACTACCGACCTAAATCAGTGGCTAAAGTAATGAAATTTTTATAAAATGCAATCCGTTGCATTTATTTAAACATCAACAGGATCATGCGGTTACGCATATTAACTAATCTCTTCTACGGGTGGATTTCCTTACAATAAGTTTAGGTTTAATGCTTACGATTTTTGGTTCAGGGTTTCCGTCGAAAACCTCCATTTCCTGGAAGTAAAGATTAGCGATAGTTTTACCCATGCTGATACTATACTGGTCTATGGTAGTAATTGAAGGACTCGTAATTTCTGTAAAGGGTTCATTTGAATAGCCACAAATACCCAGGCTTTCAGGAACTGCGACTCCCTTATCAGTAGCAACTTCCAGCACACCCAAAGCAGAAAAATCTGAAGTACTTGCAAAAATTGCATCAGGTGGATCTGGCAGTTCCAGGAGCTTTGCTGTAGCTGCTGCCCCAAGTTCTTTTGTCCAAGCGTTCTCACACATCAGCTCGGGCAAAACTGGAAACCCTGATTTTTTTAATGCAGCAAGGTAACCGTCTTTTCGCTGCCGGAAAATATCAATATCCTGAGGCCCTTCAAGCAGGGCTATACGCTGGTAACCCTGTTCCACAAGGTGCATTACAGCCTCATAGGATGCCTTTTCGTTATCATTAATTACTTTAAAGGTATCGAGCTCTTCTACCACACGGTCAAACTGGACCAGCCGGATATGGCGGTCAAGCACTGCCTGCAAATGCCCATAATCGCCTGTTTCTGCAGCAATAGAAATGATAATACAACTTACATGCTGATTTATTAACGCATTTACGCAGTCCACTTCGCGGGCATGCAGTTCGTTGGACTGGCAAATAATCAGGTTATACCCCTTTTTATAGGTCACTTCTTCCAGTCCTGCAATAATATTTGAGAAAAAATTCTGGTTGATCCGGGGAACCACTACACCTATGGTTGGATTATTGCCCTTTCTCAGATTTGAAGCCATCGCATTTTGCTGGTAATTCATTTCCGCAGCAGTTTTAAGCACCAGTGCTTTGGTGACTGCATTAACTTTACTGCTGTTGCTGAGCGCTCTTGATACAGATGAAGCGGCAATATTCAGCTTCTGGGCAATATCATAGATCGTGGTTCTTTTCTGGCGTTTCATTATAAATACAAAAATGTAAAAATAATCGGGCAATCGATTGCATAATAAAAATATTAACTTAAATTCGTTTTCCCTAACCGGATATAAACATAACAATTGCAATAGCAAAAACAAACATATGTTATTACTAGGAATAGATATCGGAACTTCTTCTATCAAAGTTGCTGTAGTAGATGCAGAAACGCAACAGGTGGTTACCTCAGCACAATACCCTGAAGAAGAAAGTTTGATCACTGCAATTCAGCCCGGCTGGGCGGAACAGTCGCCAGAAATGTGGTGGAACCATGTACAACAGGCCTTTGAGATCTGTAAGACCTCCGGAACCTTCAACCCGCATGATATTACCTCCATTGGTATCGCCTATCAGATGCACGGACTGGTGCTGGTTGACAAAGAACAGCAGCTGTTGAGAGACAGTATCATATGGTGTGATAGCAGGGCAGTGGAACTGGGCGACGGGGCGTTTGATGCAATGGGACATGAATTTTGCCTTTCCCACCTTCTCAACTCTCCAGGGAATTTTACGGCCTCTAAGCTGGCCTGGGTGAAACAGAATGAACCGGAACTCTACGAAAAGATAGATAAGATCATGCTTCCAGGCGATTATATTGCCATGAAGCTAACATCACAAATTACCACCAGTATTTCAGCCTTGTCTGAAGGAATATTCTGGGATTTTGAAACCAACAGCCTCTCAGCGGAATTAATGGCTTACTATGGTTTCAGCGAATCACTGATCCCCGAGCTCAAACCAGTTTTTGCAGAGCATGGTCGCGTAACCGGGGAAATCTCCCGTTTGCTAGGTCTTAAAGAAGGCACTCCTGTCACTTATAAAGCTGGCGATCAACCCAATAATGCGCTTTCATTAAATGTATTACAACCTGGAGAAGTTGCTGCCACGGCAGGAACCTCGGGTGTGATTTATGGTGTGAGCGACCAGCTTACCTACGATCCGCAATCCAGGGTGAATACCTTTGCACATGTTAATTATACAGAAGAAGAAAAACGCCTCGGCGTACTGCTCTGCATTAATGGAACAGGAAGCCTGAACCGCTGGACAAGGAACCTTTTTGGCTCTTCAATCACCTATAAGGAAATGAATGCTGAAGCTAAAAAAATAAAAATAGGTGCCGAAGGCTTGATGGTACTTCCATTTGGCAACGGAGCTGAGCGCATGTTAAACAACAAACAGGTTGGTGCACATTTTCAAAATATAGACCTCAACCTGCATACACAGGCCCATTTGTTCAGGGCCGTTCAAGAAGGGATTGCCTTTTCTTTCCGTTATGGATTTGACATTATGCGTTCAAATGGAATGAACCCCAGTGTAATCCGCGCAGGCAAAGCCAATCTTTTTCTGAGTGAATTGTTCCTTGAAGCTTTTGTGAACAGCACGGGCGTGCCTGTTGAATTGTACGAAAATGACGGAAGCGTAGGCGCAGCTTTAGGATCGGGAATTGGTGCAAAAACATTTTCTTCCCCTGAAGAGGCTTTTAGTAATGTTAAATGCTTACAATTGATTGAGCCTTCTGCTACAGCTGCTTACGAGCCTTTTTACCAGGAATGGCTTACCTTACTTAATAAACAAGATTAAACATAAAATATAAACTAGTTCATATGACAAATGTAATTACGGGCGACAAAGAATTCTTTTCAGGAATCGGACAGATAAAGTTCGAAGGCGCAGAATCAGATAACCCACTTGCTTTCCGCTTCTATGATGAAAACAGAATCATCGCGGGAAAAACAATGAAAGACCACCTGCGCTTTGCTGGCGCTTACTGGCATTCTTTTGTAGCCACAGGAGGCGATCCTTTTGGTGAGGCTACCATCATCCACCCATGGAATGAAAAAACAGATGCGGTAGAACGCGCAAAGGATAAAATGGATGCGGCATTTGAATTCCTGACTAAAATGAACCTTCCGTTTTACTGCTTCCACGATGTGGATGTAGTAGATTATACCAATGATGTAAAGGACAACGAAAAACGCTTGCAGGCACTGGTAGAGTATGCTAAACAAAAACAGGCAGCCAGCGGCGTAAAGCTATTATGGGGAACTGCAAATCTGTTTTCTCACCGCAGGTACATGAACGGTGCGGCGACAAATCCCAATTTCCACGTACTTGCACATGGTGCTGCGCAAGTGAAATTCGCACTAGACGCAACTATCAGCCTTGGTGGAGAAAACTATGTATTCTGGGGAGGCCGTGAGGGTTATATGAGCCTGCTAAATACGAACATGAAACGTGAACAGGAACATTTGGCCAAATTCTTACATGCTTCAAAAGATTATGCACGTAGTCAAGGCTTTACAGGAACTTTCCTCCTTGAACCTAAACCTTGCGAACCCACTAAACATCAGTATGATTACGATGCGGCTACTTGTGTGAGCTTCATGAGACAATACAACCTGATGGACGACTTTAAACTGAACTTAGAGGTAAACCACGCTACTCTTGCAGGACACACTTTTCAGCATGAATTACAAGTGGCTGCAGATGCAGGTGTATTGGGTTCTATGGATGCCAACAGAGGCGATTACCAGAACGGCTGGGATACTGATCAGTTCCCAAACAACATTAATGAACTGACTGAAGCAATGCTGGTATTTCTTGAAGCTGACGGATTAAAAGGCGGTGGTATCAACTTTGATGCTAAAATTAGAAGGAATTCTACAGATGCGGCCGACCTGTTTTACGCGCATATTGGCGGAATGGATACTTTTGCAAGGGCACTGATCGCTGCAGATAACATCCTTCAAAAATCTGATTACAAGAAAATAAGGACTGAACGTTATGCCTCGTTTGATAGTGGTGCCGGCAAAGACTTTGAAGACAGCAAATTGACCCTTGAAGATCTTGCAGCCTATGCTATTGAAAAAGGTGAGCCTGAAACGCTGAGCGGCAAACAGGAATTACTGGAAAACATCGTTAACAGGTATATTTAATCCGATCCATATATGAATTCTTTAGGCACGTATGATTACGTCGTTTTCCTGGTATATTTTCTTATTGTAGCTTTATACGGCTGGACGGTTTACCGCAAAAAACAGGCCCAGGCAGAAAATTCGAAAGACTTTTTCCTGGCAAAAGACTCACTCACGTGGTGGGCAATTGGTGCATCGCTTATCGCCTCGAACATCTCTGCTGAGCAGTTTATTGGCATGAGCGGCTCTGGCTTTACCATGGGACTGGCCATTGCAACGTATGAATGGATGGCGGCTGCTACACTGATTATTGTGGCGGTATTTTTTATACCGGTATATATTAAGAATAAGATTTACACCATGCCCCAGTTTCTGGGACAGCGCTATAATAGTACGGTAGCCATGATTATGGCGATATTCTGGCTGCTGCTTTACGTGGTGGTGAACCTTACTTCAATTCTTTACCTCGGTGCCCTGGCAATCAACAGTATTTCTGGAATCAATACTACAGCATGTATGTATATACTTTCTGTATTTGCTGTGATTATCACGCTTGGGGGAATGAAGGTAATTGGTTATACAGATGTTATCCAGGTGTTCTTTTTGATCCTTGGCGGCCTCGCCACAACTTATCTGGCATTGGAACTGGTTTCTACGCATTTTGGGACAAGCGGGGTACTTAACGGACTCAGCCTGATCAAAGACAAGGCGGCCGACCACTTCCAGATGATTTTTCATCAGGAAAACCCTCACTATATGGACCTTCCGGGATTGACGGTGCTTATAGGCGGGATGTGGATAGTGAACCTGAACTACTGGGGATGTAACCAATACATCACGCAAAGGGCATTGGGTGCTGATTTAAAAACGGCAAGAGGCGGGTTGTTATTCGCTGCCGCGCTAAAACTGCTGATGCCTGTAATTGTTGTTTTACCTGGTATTGCGGCCTACGTTCTTTATAAAGAAGGTTATGGAAACTTCAACACGGCGATGCTGAAAGATGGTTCACTGAATGCTGATTCGGCTTATCCAGTATTGCTTAACTTGTTGCCTGCCGGCCTTAAGGGCCTATCTTTTGCAGCTTTAACCGCCGCAATTGTAGCCTCACTGGCTGGTAAGGCAAACAGTATTGCTACCATCTTTACCCTGGATGTTTATAAAAAGGTAATCAATAAAGATGCCGATGAAAACAAGCAGGTAATTATTGGAAGGATAACTGTAATTGTAGCGATGATCCTTGCTATCATCATTGCACCACAACTGGGAATTGATAAAAAAGGCGGATTCCAGTTTATACAGGAATACACAGGTTTTGTATCACCAGGTATATTTGCCATGTTCATTCTTGGTTTCTTCTGGAAGAGAACTACTTCAAATGCAGCACTTTTTGCTACAATTGGAGGTTTCCTGATGTCGGTAGGGTTCAAAATACTCCCTTCTTTTGCAAACCTTGAATGGTTGAGTGCTTTTGGTTTCTCTAAACTGGTGGAACAAAAAGACGGAAGTATGTTATATGAGATCCCTTTCCTTGATAGGATGGGATTTGTATTCGTCATCTGTGTTATTGCCATGTTTATCATCAGTAAATTTGAAAACAAGAACGGTGTTAATCCAAAAGGTTTGGAAATCGACAGAGGTATGTTTAAAACTACACCTGCTTTTACAGTGGGTGCCTTACTGATTGTGGGCGTAATTGTAGCACTTTACAGCATATTCTGGTAGTTGGTTTGATTTGAAATAATGAAGGCTGCACAAGTTCGTTGTGCAGCCTTTTTGTTTTTTTGCTAATTATCATTTATCTGTTTACTGATTACTTTTCTTATTCAGCTGCTGGTCACTATACATAAATGGTGAGGCAGGAAGGCCCTCCTTGTTATATAAATTTGCGCCGTCAGGATTGTCGGC